>Ga0208050_1000136_pt1 | contig 15481 bp, 24 predicted proteins | sample LakMenEpi13Jun10_FD_150691 | JGI IMG/M metagenome (GOLD analysis project Ga0208050, IMG submission 150691) | Freshwater microbial communities from Lake Mendota, WI - 13JUN2010 deep hole epilimnion (SPAdes) | ecosystem: Environmental > Aquatic > Freshwater > Lake > Epilimnion/Euphotic zone ... | reverse complement strand
TCCAATCATAAGTGTTACTGGGATGTACGGTCATGTACTTTTTACTGTATACAGTAAAAAGTACATGACCGTACATCCCAGTAACACTTATGATTGGAATGAATTGATGGCTTGGATGGAACATTCATTTGGTCCTACTGCACATGATGGTGTATGGACTCCTGGTATGCGTTGGTATGCCAATAATGCTAAGTTTTGGTTCCGTGACAAAAAGGATCTAGAATGGTTCTTGTTGAGATGGGCATGATGTATACTCCTAAAAAACAAAACTGGAACAGCCTGAGTGAACTGCGTGATTTCTTGGCTAAGGAAACCACTGAAAAAATAGTACTTTTTAACGGTCATCAATTGATAACCGAGACTACTGTATATGGATTGAGTTTTGGTAAACTACACATTAACGAGGTAAAGCGTGAGAGTAAAAGCATTAAGAGACGATCTGATGGTACAACAACAGATAAAGAACGAATGGGAACACATGGTCGGAGTAATCATGCTCAACCAGACGGGAAGAAAGCCAGTAAAGTACGTGCTTCCAAAGTTCCTAAAAAAGTTTCCAAACCCAAGAAGTCTCCTAAATAGTACAAGAGAACAAGTGATCGATATTATCAAGCCCCTTGGTATGTATAATATCAGGGAGAAAAGGTTGCGCGGTATGAGCCGTGATTACTTGACTTGGGACAAAATAAATGCTAATATGTTGTATGGTATTGGTAAATACGGTAGTGACAGTTATGAGATATTCTTTAAACAGAACTATAGCGTACAACCAACAGATAAAGAATTAATAAGGTATTTGAATGAACTCAATCAAAATCAGTGAACTATTTTACAGCATTCAAGGTGAAGGTCGCTACATGGGAGTACCTAGCGTCTTTCTAAGAACGTTTGGCTGTAACTTCACCTGTGATGGTTTTAATATGCCAAGAGGAGAAAAGACAAATGAACGTCTTGCCGTCGATGCAAAGTTATATAAATCTTATAGAGACTTACCACTGGTTAGTACCGGGTGTGATAGTTATGCTAGTTGGGATCCTAGGTTCAAACATCTTAGTCCGCGCATTTCGGTGGATGGCATCGCAGATGCAATCAAAGAAGCACTACCGTTCAAAGAATGGCGAGACGAACACTTAGTCATCACAGGTGGTGAACCATTGTTAGGATGGCAGAAGATGTATCCTAAACTATTGAGTCATCCGTTCATGGAGAATCTCAAAGAGATCACGTTTGAGACTAACGGTACACAGAAACTAAAGCCCGAACTTGTAGACTTCTTGTATGACTGGTCTGAAGGCGATCCCTGGAATAGCAGAAGTTATGATAGCATCACATTCAGCGTCAGTGCAAAACTCAGCGTCAGTGGTGAGAAGCGTGAACGTGCTATCAGACCTGACGTAGTATTGCAGTATCAAGAATCAGGACATGTCTATCTGAAATTCGTTATCGCAAGTCAACAAGACATGGACGAAGTATTAGAAGTTGGTGAACTCTATCGCAAAGAGGGCTTCACAGGTAACATCTATGTGATGCCAGTAGGCGGTGTCGAGAGTGTATACAGTTTGAATAACAAGCAAGTTGCGTTGTTCGCTATGAAGCATGGCTTGCGTTATAGTGATAGACTGCAAGTGCCACTGTTTAAAAACGAGTGGGGTACTTGATGCCATTCTATAATAGTAATGACAGGGTAGATAGTTGGGATCATTTTGATCATAAAAGCCTAGGTACAGAATATAAGTTTATGTTTTGGCCTAGGCGTTGCTATTTCACTAATAAACTATTATGGTTGACATACGCATATAAAAAGACTGCTATGTATACAGGACCCGGCGATCCTGTATACGAACATCGTTATTACGATAAGCATCAGTTTTTGGTAAATAAGTTAAAGGGAACATTGTGAATAAAGTTTTAGAAAACATTGTAAACTATTGGGACAAACAACCGTGCAACTTTACCAATAGCACTGAAAAAGAACAGAATTTAAAGTTCTTCAATGACACTAGCAAGAACAGATATTTTGTAGAACCGCACGTGAGGGACTTTACACAATTTCACTTATATCAAGGTAAACGTGTATTAGAGATAGGTTGCGGTATAGGTATTGATGCTGCTGAATTTATAAAGAATGGCGCAATATACACTGGTATTGATATCAGCCAAAATAGCTTAAGTGTAGCAAAGAACCGTTTAGACACATTAGGTCTACAAGGGGAACTACTTCATAGAAATGGCGATAATATAAGTGATCTTGGTGAATTTGATTTGGTTTACAGTTATGGAGTTTTGCATCACTATCCAGGTATAAGTGATATTGTAGATCAAGTTCATAAAATATTAGCAATTAACGGTGAATTTAAATTCATGGTATATGCTAAAAATAGCTGGAAGTATGCTATGATACTTAAAGGTTTAGACCAGTATGAGGCACAAGCAGGGTGCCCATATGCCAAAGCCTATACTAAGGAAGATATCTATCAGTTGCTTGATGATAAGTTTAGCATAGCACGTATAAGACAGGCACATTGTTTCATGTATAACGTAGAAAAGTATAAGCAAGGTATATACGAATTAGAACCTTGGTTTGAAGAAATGACCGACGATATGCGCGAAGCAATTAAAGAGTATTTGGGTTGGCATCTATTAGTCAAGGCTATAAAAATATGAAATTATACGATAGACGCATAGCCTTTATGATCAGCGACCAGCACTTCATACCACACGGTGGTATAGGAAGTTTTTGTAAGGGCTTCACTGAGATGTGCAGTCGATTGAATTGGAAAGTAGATATACTGCTTGACAAAAGTCCTAGAAATAAAGAATTTTGCGAACTCATCGAATCGCTAGGTGCTAATGTATTATGGCCATTAGAACCATTAAGTTATGCTAACCATACCGCTACATTTGCATTTAGCGATACAATCAACTTTGAAAAGATCATTAACTTCCGCACAGTCTTACTAGAAGCGTTTGAAGAAAATATCTATGATATGATCGTATGTAATACGCAGGAAGCGATGACTGCGGCTTATGCAATGACAGTCAATAAGTATATTCCTGTTGTTTTCTACACACACTTACATAGCATGATCTTCCGCGAAAGTCAAGGAAGTGATGTATTCCTTGATAGTTATCATAACTTCTATAACAAGCACATGGAGTTTACTGATATCATTATCGGTACACAGAGCCAAAAGAATATTGACGAACTCACAAAATACGGCGCAACTAACTGTAGATTGTTACGCATGCCTATGAGTGAGCGAGGCTTATTAGAACGATATGCAGGTGTGCGTGAAGGTGTATTGTTTATCGGTCGATGGGAAGAAGGCAAGAACCCAGAAGCATACATTCGTGTAATGAAAGAATGTAAATTACCTTGCCGTGTCATGACCAACGATAGTGGTCGTAAGAAGTTTGAGAAAGCATTTGCAGAAGCAGGTATCACAGATTATACAATCAAAGCAGGTATCACAGGGCAAGAAAAGGTAGCATTCATAAAAGGTTCTATGGCATTTTTCATGCCAAGTCTGCGCGAAAACTATCCATTCGCATTCCTTGAATGTTTAGCACACATGCCCTGCGTTGTGTTAGACAAACAAGATTGGAGTGACAATTTTGATGGACAATACTTTCATAAGGTAAATATAAAGGATGCGGCTGAGTTGATCAAAACAATATACGGTGGTGATCAGTTAACTTCTGCCCTTGACTATGTGAAGAAGTTAGATGACGAGGTTGCTGAAGGTTGGATTAGATTCGTAGATGATTTTGTTAGCAAGCGTAGCAATACCAATAGCGCAAAGATCAATAGTTACGACACAGTGAAGTATCGTGACTATATCAAGGATCTAGATAGAAATCGGTTGGCTAGAGAAGATTTTGAGAGTGTACTAAGCAATAAAAAGAAGTTCAACAAAATTGTTTATACAGATGATGACACCTATCTAAGCAAGGATCCTCAGTTCGAACCAACTGAGACTATAGAAGCATTGAATTTATTTGAGGGTATATGATGAAAAAAGTAATGATCACAGGTTGTAGTGGCTATATTGGTAGCCATCTATGTAAATTATTAGAAGGCAAGTATGAGATTCATGGATTAGATTTACATGATCCTATCGTACCTATCGATAAGTTCTATAAAGTAGATATCAATAGACTGTTCACTATCCCTGATCAAACTGATCCATACGATGCTGTGATACATTTAGCCGCATTGGTCAATGTCGGCGAAAGTGAGAAGATGCCAATCATGTATTATATCACTAACTTGAATGGTACTATGAATGTGTTGAACAAGATTCCTACAAACAATTTTATCTTTGCTAGTACTGGTGCTGCCGCATTATGCGAGAGCGCGTATGGTGTGAGCAAACGTGCTGCCGAAGATTGTGTGCGTGAATATTTCACAAGACATAATCCAACAGTGCCGTATACTATGTTTAGGTTCTATAACGTGATCGGTAGTAGTTATGGCATACAACCAACTAATCCTGATGGGTTGATGTATAATCTAATGCAATCAAAAGACAGAGGGTCATTCACTATTTTCGGAAATGATTATGACACTCCCGATGGCACTTGTGTACGTGACTATGTTCATGTATTAGAAATTTGTAATGCATTGAAATTAGCGATTGAACAGCCAGCAAATAGTCTAGAGAATCTAGGGCACGGTGTTGGTACTACGGTGAATGCTATGGTAGAATTATTCAAGCAAGTGAACAATGTAGATTTTGAAGTTAAGTATGGTCCAAGACGTAAAGGTGATGCCGCAGTAAGTGTGCTAGATAATCCTAGCACTTACATGAAACATCTTTACGAATTAAAAGATTTACTTAAGATTAGTGGATAAGCAATAGACTGCTCAACACATCATTACGGTTGGCAGCATCATCGCCATCACCTGGTTTGACGATAACATTCCATTTGCCTTTTGCTTCTGGATCTTTATCGACAGGCTTCTTCATCATTTCATCATAAGTGATGATTGTTTCTGGCTTCATGCTGTACTTGATAGCAATACGATCTTTGACAGCCTTTTCTGCTTGAGGATTCTTGTACTGCCACTTACCTGATTCGTCTTTCTCAAGTGCATCAGCAAATAATTCTTTAGGAACCACGCGGCTGTTCTTAGTCTTGACGAAATCGATTTTCTTTTCTTGACCAGTGGCCGCACCTTGGCTAAAATTCATCTTGAAGTTATCTGGACGTTCTGCTTGTGCTACTGAAGCCATCTTAGTGTAAGCATAGAAGTCTACATCAGGATGATTCTTAGCGACATCATATGCCATCTTTAGATATTGTGGACTAAAGAAGTCGCCGGCATCGTGCCAACGCACAACTACCTTTGTACCCTTCTTACCGTATTTTTTCTCAGCATTTGAAATCTCATCACTGAGCATTGACATGAACCCATCCGGGTCATTGTATAAGAAATTCAACAGTTTAGTAGAACTCAATGAACTTGCTTTCCACTGAACATAACCGCCCTTCATAGCATAGCAGAATGTCTTACACGCACCAGCACCAGGGCAAGTATCGATTACGATAAATTCTCCGGTATCTTCATCAACAGCAAGACCTTTTAGTGCAGGTAGACCCACATTGAAGAAAATGCTACTTGTGCCATCACTATGTTGCATCTTTTCATTTTGTTTGAGAATCTTTGTTGGGCGTTCAGTAAATGTCTTGCGAAGGGCATCTAGGTCATATTTCTTACCCTCATCGTTAACGATTGGGATATTACCACTATGGATATATGGTCTTTGGAATTTGTCCTGTTTCTCTTTACTTTTACCAATAATTCTGTCAAGATATGATGTCAACTCATCTTTATCAAACTTACGGCTTGTGACACCACTCAATTTCTCTTCATCGACATCATCTTTGCCCTTACCTTCGCTATCCACGAATTGGTCAAGGCTCATGACTTTGAGGTCTTTGCTAAATGGGCTTACGCCCTCGGTTACCAATTTGATGAGTTTTCTAAAATTCATGTTGACATTCCTAAACAATTATAGTAATATTTATCACTATGACATTTAACTCAGACATTCAGCGTATTGGTTTCGCTTGCAAATGGGCAGAAATCAATAAAAAGGGTGAGATCGCTAGCACCGAGGGCCTGAACACAGGTGGCACTACTTACGCATGGGCAAAGCGTCAGAGTAGCCGTCAAGTTGTCGAAGATAAAATCATGGATGTAGCGAAACGCAACATTCTTAATACTCATGCACTTGTCAAAAAAGTTGCAGAATTACCCAATGAATTACGTATGTTGCGCATCACTAGTGATATGCTATCATTCTATACTATAGATGAGTACAAGCCTTTCTGGCAGCGGCAGGATGTGCGTGATAGTCTAGAACGCTGGATGGCTCCTATCGGTGAGACTGCTAGAGCAAACGATGTTCGACTATCGTTTCATCCCGATCAGTTTGTCGTTTTGGCTAGTGATCGTCCTGAGGTAGTAAATAAGAGTATAGAGGAGTTTGAATATCATGTGGATATGGCCCGTTGGATGGGGTACGGTAAACAATTTCAGGACATCAAGATCAATGTCCACATCAGTGGTCGCCAAGGCCCCGACGGTATCAAAAGAGTTATCTCAAGACTCAGCCCCGAAGCACGAAATGCCATCACAATCGAAAACGAAGAAATGTCGTGGGGACTCGACTCAACCCTCGAACTCGCAAACGATCTCGCTTTGGTGCTAGACATTCATCATCATTGGATTAAGACTGGAGAATACATTGAAGAATCTGACCCACGCATTGATATGGTTATTGATAGTTGGCGCGGTGTGCGCCCTGTCATACACTATAGTGTTTCAAGAGAAGAGCATCTACCTGGTGCCTGCACTGTCAGCCGTCCCTGCTTGACTACACTACTAGAATCAGGACACAATAAACAGAAGTTACGTGCGCACAGCGACTACTACTGGAATCAAGCAGTCAACGACTGGGCTTTGTCACATAGATCATGGGCTGATATAATGTGCGAAAGCAAGGCTAAGAATCTTGCAAGTTTTAAACTACACGACTATGCAACAAATAATCAATGATCTTAAGAAGTACGACTGGAATTTCATTACCAGTTTCGGCAATAGTCTAGAGCAACTGAACAACAAACAACTTAGATTCATGAAGGGGTTTGTTTGTGAAGAACTCATTGCTTCTCAGGATGGTACACTAGACTGTTTGCGTGAGGACCATAAAGATTTTTATTGGAATAAACATAAGATCACTATGGAACTTAAAAGTCAGTTGAGCCAAAGCATGTACAAACAAAATGGTTCACTGCGCAAAACTTTTATTGTTAAGTTTACCAATAGTAATGGTACTAACAACAAAGACACGTTGGATCCTAGTTTGATATGTGACATTACTTTAGTATTGCGTAACGATGGTTCGTTCATTGTTAACCGTGACACTGTAGTAAAGAACTTAGTCAAGACCGGCGATGGATTTGACCTTAAGTTAAAGTCTAGTGATATCACAGAAATATCTGGGTACGTCACAGACACGACTAAGTATGATGTAGACCTCGAAAGTGTCATGGTTAATTCCATACGTGAGGCCATCAATAAAGGTAAAGCATGTTCGACAAAATAAAAAAAGTTTTTGGGTTAGAGGCGAAAAAAGAACAAGGACCAAGGTCTGATCTTCCGAGCGAGGATCCTCCTAAACCAAAAAAAGAAAAGGCTGAAAAGAAACTCAGCCCTAAAGAACAGGCTACTAAAGATGGTGAGCCCTATATTGCTATCAACAGGGTAGACATAGACCCTAATAATATCAACAATGGCGCTTTTGAATTGGATTGGAACGACAAGTTCCTTCTTAACCTGATTAAATCAGGATATAAGAAAAGCGAGACTGACACTGACAATGAGATCGTGGATCGCTGGTTCCAAACAGTCTGCCGTAACATCGCACTTGAGATGTACGAACAAGAGATAGCTGATCCGGACAAGCGTAGAAATGACATGCGTGTTGTCAATCAGCGCGATTTGGGTAACGGGCGTACTGAAGTCAGTTGACATATTCGCAAACACCTAGTATAATATACGTATATTATTCTACTAAATAGGTGTACTTGTGAAATATGCTCTGATCGATACTGCTAATACGTTCTTCCGTGCCCGTCACATCGCAAGTCGCAACAGCGATACTTGGGAAAAGATCGGCATGGCACTACACTTGACACTTGCTAGTGTAAATCAAGTTGTGCGTAAGTATGGCGTCGACCACGTCGTATTCTGTCTTGAAGGTAGATCGTGGCGCAAGGATGTATATGCACCTTACAAGGCACATCGTAAAGTTGCTGAAGCATCACTCACAGAAGCAGAGCAAGAAGAAAACAAGATGTTTTGGGAAACGTATGATATGTTCACTACGTTCCTTCGTGAGAAGACTAACGTTAGCGTACTCAGACATGAACGTGCTGAGGCAGACGACCTTATAGCACGATTTGTATATCTACATCCCAACGATGAACATTATATCATCAGTAGCGACACAGACTATGTTCAATTGATTAGTGGGAACGTGAAGCAATATAACGGTGTCGCTAACCAATTGATCACGCTAGAAGGTTATTTTGATGACAAGGGCAAGCCTGTCAAAGATAAGAAAACTAAAGAACCCAAACTACTAGGTGACCCACAGTTCCATCTCTTTGAGAAGATCATGCGCGGTGACGCCGGTGACAATGTGTTCAGTGCATACCCAGGTGTTCGCACTAAGGGTAGCAAGAACAAGGTTGGTCTAATCGAAGCCTATGCAGATCGCAACAAGCAAGGTTTCAATTGGAATAACATGATGTTGCAACGTTGGGTAGACCCCGATGGTGTAGAACATCGTGTGCGTGAAGATTATGAGCGCAATCGACTATTGATTGACTTAACCGCACAACCTGACGAAATAAAGGATAAGGTAGATGCTAGCATCGCTTCAGGTGTGCGCACACAAACCACACCGCAAGTAGGCATTCACTTCATGAAATTTTGCGGTAAGTATGAACTGGCTAAGATTAGTGAACAAGCCGAGACATATGCTAAGTGGCTGAACAGTCCTTATAAGGGTGAGTTAGCATGATCAATAATAAAGGTTGGTTGAGACCCGGCGCAAACGTTAAAGATAATGAAATGTTTTGTAAGGCATTACAGGAATGAATTTAGGATTAATCATAATTGATGATTTCTATGATGATCCTGATAGTATCAGGGAATTAGCCTTATCCTATGAGTATGCTCAGGATGGATTTAGCGAAGGATATAAGTTTGGTAACGCCCCATGGGCAGGAAAAATGAGCGTCAATACACATAACCCTAGGTGGATAGATGCTAAAGTGTCTAGGATATTAGGTAAAAATCTATGTCAAATGCGTAACATGGATAGTGGAAAATTCAGATTAAGCCCTGAAGGAACAGTATCTAAAAATGTATGTCACGTAGATAGTATCCAAAAAAATTATTACGCCGGGGTGTTATATCTTAATAAGGATATAGTACAGCCCGGAACTATATTCTATACGCACAAAGACACTGGTATGGATCGTGCTATAGATAGTACACAGGTTATAAATTTATTAAAACACAAGGACGATCAAAACCTTAATCAATGGAACATAAATATGGTTTCATATGTCACATATAATCGTTTGATCGTTTACCCTGCGAATAAGTTTCACGGCCCCGGACCTAGTTTCGGTACAGGGAATGACAGTAGATTAGTACAAATTTTTACTTGGGAAGAAATCATTTAAAGAGGATGACATGACAGAATTAATCGCAAACCTATCATCAAAGAATTTTGGGAGGCTATAAGAAATGAGTGACACATTAAACAAAGATATGCTATGCAAGGATTGCATACATGCATTCGTTTCCTGGTATGACTACCCAAACAAATTATTGACTCCTGGCCAGCAATGGTATAAGTGCAAGAGAACAGGTAAGAAAAGTGTAGTAGACTTTAATCCAGTGACCGGCGGTAAGACACTACCCGCAGACTATAAGAACTGCTATTCGGAACGAGGATATTCTGGGGAGTGTGGGAAAGAGGCTAAATACTGGTCACCGAAGCGTAAGAATGACTTATTTAAACTTTTAAAGAGGTAATGTGAGCAACTATAGTTTTAGCCCCGATGTCATCATTATAGATAATTTCTATGATGATCCATGGTCTATCAGAGAAACCGCACTCACTTGTGAGTACATGCCTGCAAAAACAGATTCGCAATATCTGTTCGGGAATGCACCCTATCCAGGTAAAGTCAGCAAATCTTCATACGGTCCTAAAAACCTAGATTTAGCCGTATCTAAACTTCTTGGTAAACAAGCAAGACAACTTTTACAATTGAACAGCGGTAAGTTTAGATTAAGTAATTCGTTGGATAAATCTGACAATTTCGTACACAGGGACCATACAGGATATGCCGGAGTAGTCTATCTCAATCCAGACATATATAATGTGCCCGGTACTATTTTTTACACTCATAAAGAAACGAAAGCAAGTTCAGGGGATTTAAATCTACTCAAGAAATTGATAATGAACAACGATGTCAATGATCCAGATAAATGGGATATAAATTTCATGTCCTATATTGTTTTCAACAGACTGATCATATATCCTGCTGAGATGTTTCACGGGATAGGACCGTTGTTCGGTACTGAAGATAAAGATGCTAGGTTAGTACAATTGTTTTTTTGGCAAATATTAGATTAATAGAGGTATATATGACAGAACTTATCGCAAAACCAATCATCAAAGACCAATATTGGGTCGTTACTGATGGTGAGAAAAAAGTAGGGAATGTGCAAGCCAACAGCGCCGGTTATGAGGTTATGCTGAATGGTAGCGCATTGCAATTTAATAATACTAAGGACATTCAGTCAAAGACTAAAATCAGTTTTCAGCCCATGAAATCTGATAGGACTAAGGTCGAGATGCCCTATCCTGAATATCCTACTCCTGTTAGGACTTACAACAACATTTTCGATGTCAAGCGTAAGTTACATGTATTCACTAAAAATACCAAAAGCAAATGCTATCATGTAGCAGGATGGTTCAATATCGACCAAAATGGTCATAAAGAAACTGTTTTTTGCCCTAAATATATCTTTATTCAGCGTTATCCTTATAACGGGCCCTTTAAAACTCAAGATGAGGCCGTCAGTCAACTAAATAGTTAAGATGATTCATATAAAGAGGTTCTTTGATAGGGTTTCTCTCATGGAGAGCAAGAAGTCAAAAGACTTTGTTTTACCCATGTCAGAAGCCAGGGTTTTGAAGGATGAGATCGCAAAATTGCTAGCCGATCTTCATCAACTAAATTCTGAAGACAAGAATAAAGATGAAGTCATCAAAGTTGAGATAACAGGTGGAAGTTTTAAATGAGCAGAACGCAACCCAAGGTAATACTTGAACATGTAGATAAGACAACATACAAATGCGACCAGATCGTGGAAGCAAGTGGTATATGGGCCGTGTTCTATGAAAACCAACCGATCAACTTAAAGAGTCAACATTACCTCGCAAACGAGGCTGCACCGAAGTACAAAAAGACTAGTTTCAGCAATCCAGGTCATGCAAGAAATCTCTGCCGTAAATTAAACGCACAATTCAAGACAGATAAGTTTACTGTTGTGTTCATGAACCAGGGCCGTCAAGTTTACCCTGATGAAGACTAAACGAGATTTGACTCAGGCATTAATAGATATCTTAGAGATAGATCAATCTCAACCTAAAAACGCAATCAACGATTTACTGTTTAAGTGGTGGGCTACTGGACGCAGTGGTAGCGGATTAAGATTGACTGAAGACGGTATGGAGGCATTTTCTCTAGCAGAAATAGAGTATTATGATTTTCCTGTGTTCTCTAATGAGAAATATAAGAGTATCAAAAAAGAAGATTTAAAAAAATTCACATTGAACCTAGGCAAGAAGTTGAAATGTCCGTGGTACATAGGTTTAAAAAACCAACAACCAAAATCAGCATATATACGAATATATGATAGCAAAATTGCTATGATGATAACTTTGTACGGAAGTTTCCTAGAATATATTGAATCAGCAAAAACATGAAAAAACCTATAACATTAGTAGAACAAGATGGCGCACAGAGATTGAGCCTAGCAAATGATCTTAGTTCACATTTAAGCACACATGCATATCTTTATCTACAACCAAACGGATGGTTCAACGACTTTCCTTGTGATGAAGAAGGGGTAACGCCATGGATGACATTTCCGGCTATAGCATTCTTGAAAGACGTTTTATCTAAAGAAAGCAAAGTGTTCGAATATGGTTGCGGATACAGCACAGTATTTTTTAATAATTACGTTGGTGAGACCGTAAGCGTAGAGCATGACATGACTTGGGTAGAGCGTGTAAAAGAAAATACACCAACTGCAACTATCCATACCATAGATCAAAATGCAAGAATTCATGATGATGCTATGGAACTAGTAAACAAGTTTATTGATACTTTCCCTCAAGTGCGTAGTGATGATAGAGATCATGATGTAAGACATGGATTGATCAACAATGAATTTGCAGGTTACGCCAGCACTATCTATAATTATCCACAAGGATATTTTGATGTGATCGTGTTAGACGGTATGGCTAGGGCATTGAGCGGTGTATTAGCAGTAGAGAGGGCTAGAGACGACACATTAATTATTTTAGATAATAGTGATCGTTGGCAGTATAATCATCTACAACAATATCTAGCAGACAAGGGTTATAAACGTATAGATTTCTGGGGTCCAGGATGGAACAATTATAATGCCTGGTGTACTAGTATTTTCTGTAAGAATTTTAGTTTTAAAAACAATAGGTTAGCAAGACCTGAAAGAGAAGGACCAATATTCACATGACTGAAGAAAAGAAACAAAAAAACCAAATGGCCGAATTGCTAGCGCGTAAAAAGGCTATGCAAGCAAATAATAGGGGACAATTTAACCCAAATAACGGGAAACAGGGCAAGGTTAGTAAAGGATTCGGTGGCCCTAGTGTTACCCGAAAAACGGGCAGAGGGTCTTGACCTTTACCTACTAATATGTTAATATAGTCATATCTGTTATAACTATAGGTATTGACTATGCGCAAGTTTTCTTATGCCATCTCTGCTTTCGTGTTGACTGCATGCGGTGGAGGCGGTGGCAGTAACACCCCGTCTGTTGCTGTGAATTCTATTCCAGCAATTGCTCCCGCAGTAGTAGATCAGCCTTACTTCACTGAGGTGGCGAATGCCTTTTCTGATCCAAAACAACATTCTTGGTTTTCAAATATCACTAAACTTTTCCCGAACAATGTAGATCATTTGGGCAATGTTAACTCAGTATTGGCTACTGATTTAGATAATGATGGTCGCAATGAATTTATCATGGTTATCTATAAGGGTCCTGCACATGGCAATGTAGGTACCTATGCATCTGACCCTTGCAGGAGCACTACTGTCATTTACACATATCGCGATAATAAATTTATCGATGTATCAGACACATATCTAGAAGCAAACCGTGATTTTAAGGCTTGCATAACTGATTCCAATCCAGCCGTGATTGATATCAACAACGACGGGAAGAAAGATTTCTTCTTTAGCGCAAATCAAGAAGATGGTCGTAGGCCTGATCTAGGTTCAGAGATGACTAGTCCACTAGTTGGATGGGTAAGTCAACCTAACGGCAAGTACAAAATCGTAAACTTTGCTCCTAACAAATGGTATCATAGTATAGGATCAGGCATTGATAGTTCGGGTAATACGTTTGTCACAGGTGCAGGCTATCCTAATGATCAAGTGCAAAATAACAGATATATCTGGAACGGCAGGGAAATGCAAACTATCTATGATCAGTATTTTCCAGATATCAGCCCTAACTCTTTTGTGTTTTTATCTAGGGAAGGTAACGCTAGTGATCTTTTGATTCAGCATACATGGTCTAAGCAGATGGGCGCTGAAGGATACTACAAAGAAAATAGCATCTGGTATAAGACTAATATGGTCGGTCCTTCTGTGACAGAAATAGGCGAAGAAACTTTCCAGGTATGGTCAGGTGATAAGAGAAAAGTTACAGTACTGAAAATTGAAGGGCATCATGTTGTGGGTACAGGTGGCGGATCACAATTAGATAGTCTGACTGAGTGTAAGTTAGATAAAAATCAAAAGCCTGTAGCAGTGGGTACATATTCTCTAGGTATCATTCCAACTTATGTTCCCGGTGAAGTGATTAAAGAACAAAACACTAAAGTCATTATCATGCCTGTATCTTTCGATGTCAGGGATAAGAAGTTAACTATGACTAAGTTGAACATCATCGGTGAGAATGATTTTTCTCCGGGTAAAATTCAATGTTTAGATGCCAACAAAGATGGTTATGATGATATTGTTTTGAGTTTGGGTAATGATAAAAACCTACGTCACCAACGTATCTATATCAATCAAAAAGATGGAACCTTCAAAAAGTTAGAAGTGAGTAATATGGTCTTGCATGACAAAGTGCGTCTGTACTTTTCACACATGGCTGATTTTGACAATGACGGAATCATCGACATTATTGCGTTCCCCGGTAATTATTACAATGATGCGTCTTACGTAGGAGCAATAAAGTTCTACAGGGGAACGAAGGCCATACAGTAAAATCCCGCTCTCGTAAGTCATTGATTTATATAGGTTTTTTGTAGCAAAAAAACAACAAAAAAGGATTGACATTTGGGCTGATTGGGCGTACAATACATGTATTGACACTAAGAAAACGGAGAAACAAAATGAGTTTACGATACGATACATTGGGTGAGATGATTACCATGAACGAAAGCCAAAAACGTGACATTCGTATGTATGGTTGCACAGAAGCACAAATGCGTGAGGCTGTAGAACAAAGTCTTACTTTTCGTTTCTCGGGTCCTGCTATGATGGTGGCTAGTTTGATGAGCGATGCCCAAGAAATGATCAACACCGAATATGGTGAGGTTGATTATATGCGAGCCGAGGACGCCCGTCAATGTCTCAATCGTGCTAAGTGGATCCTTTTTGAGTATTGCGACAAGAGGTAATAAATGCGTAAGGGCGAAAACATCACAGTACGTAGCGAGGGTGGCAAGGGTTTGAATTGCCCCATCGTTGACGTAGAACCCAACAGGATTTGGGTACGTTTCCCGACCAATCAGGTACTGGAAATGACATTGAACGAGAAACGGAAACTCTACGTGGGCAAGATGGCCAGACTGGAATTCACCGTAGACCCTAAGGAAGTGTAAGTTGTTGTTTTTAAACAACAAAATTCCTGAAAAATAATGGATAAAAAGGCTTGACTTTTGGGACATTTGGGCATATAATAGAATCTAGACAGTAAAGAAAAGGTCCAAAATGAAAGCAAAAATCTTTATCATTCAAACTGACAATTACAAATATTTCAAAAGCAAATTGCCCACATGGCGAAATGGTTTTTGTGAAATTATGCGGAGCGTTACTG
>Ga0208050_1000134_pt1 | contig 15545 bp, 12 predicted proteins | sample LakMenEpi13Jun10_FD_150691 | JGI IMG/M metagenome (GOLD analysis project Ga0208050, IMG submission 150691) | Freshwater microbial communities from Lake Mendota, WI - 13JUN2010 deep hole epilimnion (SPAdes) | ecosystem: Environmental > Aquatic > Freshwater > Lake > Epilimnion/Euphotic zone ... | reverse complement strand
ATCATATTTATTTGAAATAATCCGTAAGAACTATCTCCTGTATTCCTATTCCCGTTATATGCAAGCGGTCTTCCATTAGATTCACGCTTTGCTATGGACCAAGCTTGTTTAAGGCCTACTCCTTCGAATCCTACAGTCTCAAGTAATAGTTTTAACTCTTCGTCTGTAAGCATCTCAGATGGTTTGTAAATTTCTTTACTAAAGCTATCTAAGACTTCTTGCTTTAATTGGGCTTCAGTTTTCACTAAAGGTTCTACTACAGTTAAAGCGTTTGCCGAGTTACCAAACAAAAATAACATTGTTACTGCTATTATTGTCCAGTCACGAACCAAATCGCTAAACTGTTGCTTTATATTCTCCATTGGCATTTCCTCCTATAGAGATAACGAACTACAATCATAACATTAATATATAGACAATGTCAACCTAGTTAACTAAAATAGTTAAACATATTTAAGGCACTAGACCGCTAAATAAAAGTTTGATACACTAGGACTTCATCTAAAAATTATACCGCAAGGCGGAGAAAAGGTCGTATAAAAAAATGTCACAAACTATTGCAAATCCTTATGAGAACTTTATTGCTTTATCCAGATATGCAAAATGGGTAGAAGCGGAAGGTCGTAGAGAAACATGGGGAGAAACAGTAGATAGATATTTTTCTTTTATGACCAACCATTTAAAAGAAAACCATAATTATATTCCAAATGAGAAGCTTGTTGCGGAATTAAAAGAGTTTGTATTTGAAAGAAATGTAATGCCATCTATGAGATCAGTCATGACTTCTGGAGCCGCATTAGAAAGAGACAACGTTGCTGGATACAACTGTGCATTTTTACCAGTTGATTCTCCAAGATCGTTTGACGAAACAATGTATGTTCTTATGTGTGGAACAGGTGTTGGATTCTCAGTAGAATACAAGTACATTAATAAGCTTCCTGCCGTTCCAGAAAAACTAGAAAAATCAGATACTGTTATTGTGGTAGAAGATTCAAAACAGGGCTGGGCAAAAGCATACAGAGAACTTTTAGCACTGCTTTGGACTGGACATATTCCAGCAATTGATGTTTCAAAGGTCCGTCCAGCAGGAGCAAGACTTAAAACTATGGGCGGAAGATCATCTGGCCCACAGCCATTGGTAAACCTTTTTGACTTTACGATTGCAAAGTTTAAGAATGCAACAGGAAGAAATTTAAAGCCAATTGAATGTCATGACATTATGTGTAAGATTGGTGAAGTTGTTGTTGTAGGTGGAGTTCGTCGCTCTGCAATGATTTCTCTTTCTAATATTAACGATATTGAGATGGCTCAAGCAAAGTCAGGAAATTGGTGGGAGCAAAGCCCACAACGTGCATTATCAAACAACTCTGTTGCATATTCACGCAAGCCAGAGATGGAGCAATTTATTGCAGAATGGAAATCTCTTTATGACTCAAAGTCGGGAGAACGAGGTATATACAACGTGGCCGCAGCTCAAGCCCAAGCAGCCAAATTTGGAAGAAGAGATCCAGATATACACTACGGAACTAACCCATGCTCAGAAATTATTTTACGTCCTTACCAGTTTTGTAACCTTTCAGAAGTCGTATTACGTGAAAATGATACAAAGAAAGATATTCAGCGCAAAGTTGAGCTTGCAACAATTCTTGGAACGTGGCAATCAACACTGACAGACTTTAAGTATCTTCGCAAGATTTGGAAAGACAATACTGAAGAAGAAAGACTTCTTGGAGTTTCTCTTACTGGACAGTTCGGTCATAAGTTCATGTCTGGCAAAGAAGATTTAATTGCTCTTGAAGCATTTCTTATGACTTTACGTGAGAAGGCAAGAGAAGTAAATAGAGAAGAGTCTGGCAAGATTGGAATTCCTGAATCTGCAGCAATTACTTGCGTTAAGCCTTCAGGAACAGTGTCTCAATTGGTCGGTGTATCTTCAGGAATGCATCCATGGCATTCACCACATTATATTCGCACAGTTCGTGGCTCAAAGGGAGATCCCATTTCTACATTTTTGAAGGAAGTTGGAATCCCTGTAGAAGATGACGTAATGAAGCCAAACGATACATACGTGTTTTCGTTTCCAGTAAAAGCACCAGAAGGTGCAATTGTTAGAAATGATTTAACTGCAATTGATCACTTAAACATTTGGCTTGTTTATCAGCGAGCTTGGTGTGAGCATAAGCCTTCTATTACTGTTTCCGTAAAAGAAGATGAATGGATGGAAGTTGGAGCCTGGGTTTATAAAAACTTTGACGAAGTTTCTGGAATCTCTTTCCTTCCTCATTCAGAGCACACTTACAAGCAAGCTCCATACCAAGAAGTTGAAAAAGCAGAATACGATGCTCTTGTTGCAAAAATGCCAACTAGCATTAGATGGGAAGACCTATCATTTTATGAGACAGAAGATGGCACATCTACAAATGCCACGCTTGCTTGCAGTTCAGACGGAAACTGTGAACTTGTGGATATCTCGGCATAGTGGTAGAATTATAGTATTGGGTAAAACCAAAATTCATGGGCACCCCGCCCACGAGGAGATGATAATATGGCTAAATTTGCAAAAGCAGATTTAAACAAAGATGGAAAGGTAACAATGCAAGAACAGATTCTAGCAGCGTTAGCAAGCTACGGAAGAGCATTTCTTTCAGCAGCGCTAGCCTTATACATGACAGGCAATACAAATCCTAGAGATTTACTACTTGGCGGCATCGCAGCTGTTGCACCAGTAATCCTGAAGGCACTTAACCCAAATGACAAGAATTTTGGGTTCGTTAATAAAGCTTAATAAATAGTCGATTAAGAATACTCCTGTGCTAAAATTAGTACAGGAGTATTCCTATTTAGGAGACTATGGCAAATGGCAGGACAAAAGAACTTTGAAGTAGATCAAAATGCAACATTTAGCTTTATACTAGAATATAAAGACGATAATGGAAATGCAATTGATCTTACAGGCGCATCCGCAAAGATGCAGGTTCGTGATACAAAGGGTGGAGCAAAATTAGCTGTTACCTTAACATCACCTTCTGGTGGAATAGTAATTGACCAATTAAACGGAAAGTTAACTATCAAAATGACACCTACACAAACAAACAAACTCTTTTATCCTAAATCATCTTATGATTTAATGGTTGTCGATTCTAATGGGAACAAAATAAAACTCCTTGAGGGCTTTATGACGCTCAATAGATCGGTAACCATATAATGACAGAATCAATAGTCGTAACCGAAGTAATCAATGATGTAATAATCTCATCCCCAGGACCTCAAGGCCCTAGGGGTAAAACCATTTTAAGTGGCACGGGTGCACCATCAAATAACCTAGGGCTAGAAGGAGACTTCTACTATGATTCAGTTTTATCTAAATTTTATGGACCAAAGCTATCAGACCTAACTTGGCAAAATGCCAAGGTCATAACTCTTACAGCAAACACTCTATCGTACTCATGGGAATTGGCACAGCTAACTGGTCCAGTTGCTGGAATATATTCTTTATCAATAGAGCATAACTTGGGTTATCACCCAAACGTAACAATCAAATCAAGCGCAGGGGATATACTTGAAACAGGTATAGACTATAACAATATAAACAAAATTACACTGACTATGGCACAGCCATTTTCAGGGACAGCATATCTGTCATAAGGGGGAAAGACAATGTCAAAAAAGTTTTTAGTTAGTATTGACCTCAATAAAAATGAGTTACTCAATGCTAGAATTCAAAATTTAGGATCAGCACCAAGCAGCCCAGTATCAGGTCAGGTTTACTACAATACTGGCGATAATATCATGTACTTCTGGAATGGAACAGAGTGGATTTCTACTTCTGGCTCATTAGAAGTTATTCAAGATGCAATTGGAGCATACGTAGAGGGCGGAGTAGGTCTTACAAGATCTTACAACGACACCACTGGTGTAACAACAATAGATTTAGATAACACAGCAGTCACAGCTGGAACATATGGTTCAATTACCAAGGTTCCAACATTTACCGTTGATCAGCAAGGACGACTAACTGGAGCTAGCGAAGCTAATCTAGTTATTCCTCTAGATACACAAACAACAGGGGACTATGTAGCAACAATTGTTGGAACAGCCAACGAAGTTACAGTATCTCCAAATAGTGGTCATAATGCTGCAGTAACTATAGGTCTTCCAGATAACGTAGAGATTACTGGTAACTTACAAGTTGGCGGAAACTTAAATGTTATTGGAACAGTTAACTCTGTAAATACTACACAGATTAACATTGAAGATAACAAGGTAAAGCTTAATAGCAATTTCACAGGAACTCCAACAACAGATGCAGGAATTGTTGTAGAGCGTGGAACACAGACAGATGTTGAAATTCTATGGAATGAAACTTCAGATAAGTGGACATTAACAAATAATGGCACAAACTATCACGCAATTGCAAGAAAGTATGCAGAAGTTCTTTCAGCTGCATCCACAACCCACCCAGTACTTCACAGGTTGGGCACAACAGAAGTAACAGTTCAGATATTTGAAGCATCATCTCCATTTGCACAAATTGAAGCAGATGTAAAAATAACAGACGAAAATTCTGTAACTATTGATTTTGCCGTTGCTCCTACAGCAGGGCAATACAAGGTAGTAGTAGTAGGATAATAAATGTCACGTCAAATGAAGGTTGCATTAAACCTGTTAACAATACAGGATGATCCAGCCAATGCTCGTGAGGGTGACGTTTACTATAATGTCATTACAAAAAACTTACGTATATTTAATGGTACAGTCTGGATAGAGCTTACACCCCCAAGCGATGACCCAACTCCATTTTATGAGCATACACATACATATGACGGAAAACTACATACAGTAGATGTTAGAAACCCAATAAGGTTTCAAGATTTTAATGAAAATGCAGGGCCTGCAGAATCTTTACCAATAGTTGCAGGTATAATAGGAGGAGGGCCAGAGGACGATTTGATAAATCCAAATTATACTCAATTAACTTTGTTTAGTGGTGGCGCTCCAGATTCAATACCAGAACCAGAAGAAGACTACACACTGTTAGAAGGAGGAGCTTCACAAGAACAAGACTCAACAGTTATTGATTTTGGAGGAGCATAAATAATGTCAACAAAAATTCTATTTAGAAGAGATACATCTATAAACTGGACAACAGTAAACCCAGTTTTACTTTCAGGTGAAATCGGTATTGAAACCGATACATATAAATTTAAAATAGGTAATGGTTCTAGATGGAACCAGCAATCATTTTATGCATTTAAAGTAGGCGCAGCTAATGGTGTTGCAACGCTTGGCGCAACTGGAAAAGTTCCAATTTCTCAATTGCCAGATTATGAGTCAGTTAATACTGAAGTACAGGCAGTAGTTGATGCAAAGTTTAGCACTCAATCAACAAGCAATTTATCAGAAGGATCTAACTTATACTTTACAAATGCAAGAGCGCTTGCTGCTAATGCATCAGCAATTTCTAATGCCGCCACCGCTGAATCGGTAGCAAGAAGCTCAGCAATTGCAGCAGCCAAAGCAGAAGCAATTGCAGCAGCGGGAACTTCATCGACATCAGCAATTGCAGCAGCTAGAGCAGGAATTTTAACAGAAGCTTATTCAGATGCTACAAACATAGCAGGATCACTTGTTACACAGGAAGCAGCAGCAAGATCTTTAGAAATAACTGCAGCAATAGACGAAGAGGTGTCAGATAGAAATAGTGCAATAAATACTGCAATTTCTAATGAAATTATTAACAGAAATATTGCAATAAATTCTACGACTACAACTCAAATTGCAGAAGGAACTAATTTATACTTTACAGACGCCAGAGCAAAAGCAGCTGTTGCATCAGATATTGCTACAGCCACAGCAAGCGTTTCCCTGACAGGGAAAACAACAAATCACCTTGCAGAAGGCACATTAAATAAATACTTTACAGATGCCAGAGCTTTATCTGCAACAAACTCAAAGTTTACACAAGCAACAATTTACACAAATACGGTAGCAGAAGAATTAAGAGCAGAAATTGCAGCAGCCTATGTAACAAATCCATCGTTATCTAACCAGCTAGGAGCATATGTTTCTGAAGGAGATAAAGATCAGCCAGGAGGATACGCTGGCTTAAACAATTCTTCTCAAATTTTAGAGTCAGTTATTCCATCAACAATTGCAAGAACGACAGACATTACAACAGCAATTGCAAATGTTGTTAATTTAGCCCCAGACTCACTAAATACTTTAGGTGAGCTTGCAACTGCTTTTCAGGCAGATCAAAGCGGTCTTGCAGCATTAGTAACTACAGTAGGAACAAAATTAGACTCATCCGTAGCTGCTACAACATATGCACCAAAAGCAAATCCAACCTTTACAGGAACAGTCGCTGGAATTACAAAGACTCACGTAGGCCTAGGAGATGTTGATAACACATCAGATATAAATAAGCCAATTTCAACGGCAGTAAATACCGCTCTAGATCTCAAGGCTCCATTAAATAGCCCTGTATTTACTGGGGCTATAGATTTTACTGGAGTGGATGTAACTGGATTAACAGCAATTGCAGGACTTCCAGATCAGACATCACATTCTAATAAATTTTTAATGACTAATGGCTCTAGCCCTAGCTGGGAAACTTTAGACGTTTCTGCTTTAGCACCACTAGCAAACCCAACATTCACAGGAACAGTTTCATTTACAAATGCCACTGTTAACTTTAGTGATTCTTCAATACCAAGCGCAGCATTAGAAGGCGTAATCCCAAATACTAAATTAGAAAAATCTTCTATCGGTATTAACGGAAACGTGGTTTATCTAGGAGACGTAGTAACACTTGGAGGATATTCAAATGCCGCCAGCCCTAATGCACAAAACAAAATATTGTATGGAACTTCTGTTGATGCGCCAGCTGGCACATACGTAGCAGGAGACATTTACATTCAATACTAAGAACGGAGAAATAATTGCCATTTAAAATTTTTGACGGGTCCTCTTGGTTGCCGTCCAAAAAAATTAAAGTCGTAACGGGTGCAGGCCCACAAGACTATAAGAAGGCATTTATTTTTAACGGAACATCATGGGTAGAAATATTAGAAAAGCCAAAAAAGCTAACAGATCCAACTTTATCATATTCAAGAACAGATGAGTTTAAAGGAGTTGGACAAACAGTAACCTCTACAAATGGAACTTGGGAAGGTAGTCCAACATCTTACAAGTACCAGTGGGAAAAGGGAATATATGCTGGGGCAGAGATCAACTGGTCAGAAATTACTGGGGCAACACAAAATAGTTTCCTATTAACTGGAGATCTAGTTGGATATAAAATTAGATGCGCTATTATTGCTACAAATAATGCAGGTGACAGCGAAAAAGCTTATGGGACATCTGCATTCATCATGTTGCCTGAATTCATTCAAACAATAACTGCATTTGTGCAGCAAGATAGTGTCGGATATATAAACGGAAAAATTAGAGTATTTTGGGATATATCTGAAGGCGCAGACGGATATGAAATAATTTATCAAGGTCCAGGAATTCCAAATACTGTAGTAAGAATTACAGGACAAGGAAACAACCTTTGGGACTTTGATTTCGGAGCTAATAATTTAGACGATCTTATTGGATTAACGACTGTTGGGATATCTATAGCTCCATATAACAACACATCTTCTGCCGCTGCGGCATACAGAGCGGCAATTGGAAGCAATGAAACTGAAACCTTAAAGCTTTACCAAAACGCAAGCATTAATAATTTAAATCCCTTATTGCCATCATTAACTGCAACTGTTTATCAAAATCCTGGAGGAGTAGATGATCAGGCTGGAATTATTGATTGGTCTTTGATTAATATAACACAGACGAGATATGAAATTTACTCAGAGTGGCCAGACGGAAGTCCGTTTGGTCCATTTGCTATGGCAACTAGAGATGCCACATCAAGCTTTATAACAAATTATACACCAGGCTCAACGTCTGGACCATGGAAAGTTCGTGTATATGGAACATCACGAGGATATCGTGGAACACCTACAGTTGTAGACTTCTTTAATCCAACACAAGAATATTATTGGGAATCAGATTCAGGCTCATTCGTATCTTCTTCTGTAAAACCAGTTTCTAGCACTCCACCAACACTAACCCCTACTGGGGATGTAGGTTCTGGAATAACTATAACTGCAAATCAAGGAGAATGGACAAACACTCCAACCTCTTACAATATAAATATTATGAAGCTTAGCCCACTAACAATTGTAGCAAGCGGTACAACAAGTGCTACTTATACAACAACCCAGCAAGACCTTACAGACCAGGCAGAGTTTAAGGCATATGCTACTGCAACAAATAGTGCTGGTACAAGCTTAACAGCAGAGTCTACAACTACAACAAGATGCTTTACCGCAAGCACAATTCCAAGTGGAGGAGTAGCTAATATATTTGGTAGCGGACAAGTAGGCACTACAATTTCAATGAGCACTACTGGATGGTCTACTGGTAGCGGTCTACCACTTGGTTACAATACAACTTTACAAAAAATGGACGGCCAGGCAAATTATGTTGATATGGGAGTTACTTCTTATGTAGTAACAGCAGCAGATTTATCCAACTACATATCTAAAGGAGGAGGATCTTTTCCTCAAATGTTTAGAGCTAAAGCAAGTGCATATAACTCTGCAGGAACATCAGATCCAGTTTATTCTAGCTCCATTACTGCAAGTGCTTCAACCTTTATTGTTCCTAATTTTGTTGGAGGTTCAGTTCCTTCAAGCACCAGCCAATATACAATTTCTAATGGCGGACAAGGAAACTTTACATCTAACCTTTCTTCAGTTGGATTAGTATCATCACAGTCCCCAGCTGCTGGTACAACAGCAAATGTTGGATCAACAATTACTGTGTATACATACGCATACCAGGCAGCTGGAGTTGCTCCATCAGGAGGACAGGCATCGATATCTGGAACTGGAGTTGTTGGAACAACTATAACAGCTGGAATTTTAACAGCAGCTACAGGAACTCCAACACCAACTTCATCAATTCAACTTCAAGCAAGTGATTCAAACTTAAACTTTGTAGACACAGGAAGCACAAGTGTAACAGTAACACAGGCAGACGTAGAAGTATATATTAGCAAGGGTGGAGTATCAGCTCCAAGACAATGGAGAGCAAAGCTTGTTTCGACAAATGCTAGTGGTACAGAAACAGTCTACACTGGTTCTATTTCTGCTTCTGCTGCAGTTATATCACCTACTTTCCCAACCTTCCCAACCTTCCCAACTTTCCCAACCTTCCCAACATTTAAGGCGCCATCTTTCCCAACGTTCCCAACTTTCCCAACCTTCCCAACTTTCCCAACGTTCCCAACTTTCCCAACGTTCCCAACGTTCCCAACATTTAAGGCGCCATCTTTCCCAACGTTCCCAACATTCCCAACGTTCCCAACGTTCCCAACGTTCCCAACGTTCCCTTACTTCCCTGCATTTAAGGCGCCATCTTTCCCTACTTTCCCTACCTTCCCTACCTTCCCAACGTTCCCAACATTCCCAACCTTCCCAACCTTCCCTGAATTTAAAGCAAGTAAATCTTGTTTAGAAGCAAATACCAGGTTGCTAACATTAAATAATGGTTATGTTGCAGCAAAAGATATATCAATTGGAGATAAACTAGTTTCTATTTCAGCAGCAGACTTCGGCAATCAATCAATGAAGTTCTTTAATGTCAATAAAGATGTAAATCTTGTAGGCGTTGAAGTTATTAAATCTGAAATGTCAACAAAGGATGTTCTTTCATTCAACGGAACAGAAAAGTATTTCTCTTACGGACAGCCAATATTTATTAAGCAAGACGGACTTGCAACATGGGTAGAAGCGGGATCGGTAAAAATTGGAGATACTCTATTAACAATAGACGGCTCTACAATAAATGAAGTTTTGGTTAACTCCATAGAGACAGATACTGATAAAGAAGTATACGATATCAGGACACTAGAAAACCAGTGGTTTATTGCAGAAGGATTTATTGTAATTAGTTAATAAATAATGCTGTATAATATACACATAGGCAGTAAAAGGAGGAAAAATGGCTACCAGCTTTCCAACAAGTAAAGATAACCTCTCTAATCCATCTGCAAATGATGAGCTTACGGGACATGCGGCACAACATACAAATGCCAATGATGCAATTGAGGCACTAGAAACAGTAGTAGGTGTAACTGGATCAACAGATTCAAACTCTATCACATATAAGGTTAACCTTATAAATGACACACTGGTTTCAATGACAAATGCAACAGATGCAATTTCAACCCTTTTTGGCCTTGAAGGCAACAACGACCTAACAGTCAATGGAATTGAGAATAAGACAACTATAGATAGCTTCCAGGCGTCAGACTATAGAACAGCTACCTATTCTCTTCAGATAAGTCGTGGAACAGAGTATTATTTCTCTAATATCAGCGTTCTACACGACTCCACAAACATATACGTTTCAGAATCAGACATAGTCTCAAATACGAACAACAATCTTGCCAACGTATTGTTTGAACAATCCAATGGTATAATTAATCTAACGGTCACACCAGTTTCAACGGCTGTAACGGCTAGATATTTTAGAACGGCATTAAAGTAAATAAAGCAGTAAGAGGAGTCATAAAATATGGCAATTGTAAATAAAAACTTTAGAGTAAAGAATGGTCTTATTGTCGACGGTTCCGTCGCAACAGTAAATGGCTATAATGTATTAACAGAGGCATCAACAGCTTTTATTATCTCAACAATTGGCGGATCAGCAGATAGCGCAAACACTCCTAATTCTGTTGTTAAGCGTGATGGAAATGGAAACTTTGCTGCAGGCACAATTACAGCAACCTTCCTAGGCAACGTAACTGGTGACGTAACAGGTACAGTTTCAAGCATTTCAAATCATGACACAAATGATTTAGTAGAAGGAACAGGCGCAGGTTCAAATCTATATTTTACTAATGCAAGAGCATTAGCAGCCACAGCAGCAGCATACGATGCAGCAGGTTCAGCAGCAGCAGCACAAGCAAATGCAGCAACAGATGCAACATCAAAGGTTGCAGCAGAAGCTACAGCACGTACTTCAGCAATTGCATCAGCAATTGCTACAGAGGTTGCTGATAGAAATACCGCAATTGCAACTGCCAAATCAGAAGCAATTTCTGCAGCAGCAGCAGACGCCACAACTAAGGCTAACGCAGCGCAAGCAGCAGCATCAGCAGACGCCACAACTAAGGCTAACGCAGCGCAAGCAGCAGCAGAGGCTACCGCAGCAGCAGCTCTTTCAACTGCAATATCAACAGAAGTTTCAGCTCGTAATACAGCAATTTCAACTGCAGTAGATTCATTAGTAGATGGAGCACCATCTCTTCTTAACACATTAAATGAATTGGCAGCAGCAATAAATGACGACGCTAATTACACAACAACTCTTACATCAGCATTAGCTACAAAGGCTAATTCAACTGATGTTACAGCATCAATTGCAACCGCAGTAAGCACTGCATCATCTGACGCTACAACCAAGGCTAACGCAGCCCAAGCAGCAGCAGAGGCAACAGCAGCAGCAGATGCTACAGCAAAGGTTTCAGCAGAAGCAGCCCTAAGAGTATCTGGCGATTCAGCTTCAGTTGCAACAGCAGCAGCAGATGCTACATCTAAGGCTAACGCAGCGCAAGCAGCAGCAGAGGCAACAGCACAATCTGCTCTAAATGCAGTCAAGGATGGAACTACAAAGTTTACAGCAGTAAATGTAAACGATGTGGCTGTAGTAAAAGCAGCAACCACAACAGTATCATCAGCAAGCACTGTAAATGCTCTTACATGGGCAGCAGCAGATTATCGTACAGCTAAGGCTCTTGTTAAGTTCAAGAATGGAGCAAATACTCAAGTTTCTGAGATCTTGCTCACACTTGATACCAGCAATAACGTGGCAATAACAGAATTTGGTTCAATTGGAACCAACGGAGATCTAGGCTCAATTTCAGCAGCCTATGTTTCAGGAAATGTTTCAATATCAGTAACCACAGTATATGCCTCGACAGATGTCATGGTATATGCAACATTAATTAAATAATTAAATAACAAGGTATGGGGTCCTTTCAAAACCCCAACAAAACAATTAGGGGATATGTGAACTTAAATGGCAACAGTAGATAAAAACTTCAAGGTAAAAAATGGCCTTAATGTAGCAGGTGCTGCCACTTTTGGTGCAGCAGTAAATGTAGAAAACTTAGTCTTAAATTCAACCCCCCTAGCTTTTGACTCTTCAACTGGACGACTAAAAATCCAGATTGGCGGAGTTTGGAAAGAAATTGCTCTATTAGTAGATGCACAAGAAGACCCAACAGCACTGACATTCATGGACATTGGTTTGGCTATCGATTACGATGGCTCACCAGTTTATAGCGTCTTTGCCAATGGAGTAAACACCGTAGCAACAAAGTTTGCCGATGGTGGAAGCTATACAACAGATACATTTAGCTACACATTCGATTCTGGAACAATTGCTTAATTGTTTTGGAATTATTGTGATGCTATAATTACCAAATAAGTCTAAATAAGGGGTGGCATAAATGTCAACAGTAAGAATTCAAGTAAGAAGAGGAACCGCCTCACAGTGGACCTCAGTAAATCCAATTTTGGCAGCAGGAGAAATGGGTGTCGAGTCAGACACAAACTTATTTAAGTTTGGTAACGGTACCTCAACATGGACCGCTCTTGCGTATGCTAATAACTCAGATGTAGCAATAGCAGAAATTTCACAAGATGCTATTAATAACGCCCTTTCATTAGGCGCAGGACTTTCAAAGACATACAATGACGGCGCAAACTCAATCACAATAACTGTTGATTCAAATGTTGTTGCACTCAAGTCATATGTAGATGCAGCAGTAACAAGTTTATCAAACACAGTAGATGCAGATTATCTTCCAGTATCTGATCGTGGTGTTGCAGGTGGAGTAGCTTCACTTAACAATAGCGCATTGATACCAGACAATCAAATCAATGAGTCATTCTGGGCAACAAAGCTTGATGTTGCTTCACTAAGCTCAGGACTTCAGATTAAGGGTTCAGTTCGTGTAGCATCAACAGAAAACTTTGCAGCAACCAGAGCAGCTGGAACAGCAGATGCATCAGGTGGAAACGGAGTAGGAGAAACATTAACAGCCTCTGCAAATGGAGCACTTTCAATTGATGGTGTTACAGTAAATGCAGGAGACAGAGTTCTTCTTAAGAATCAAACAGATGCAAAGCAAAATGGTATTTATACAGTAACAAACGCAGGTGGATCTTCAGCAGCAGCAGTTTTAACTCGTGCAACAGATTCAGATAACAGCGTAGACGGAGAAGTCAGAGAAGGCCTCTTTACCTTTACACAAGATGGAACTGCAAATGCTCGTGACGGATATGTTCTTCTAACAGAAGGCTCTAGAGCAGGAGAAATCTTCCAGCTTGGAACAGACTCCCTTAACTTCACACAGTTTACAGGAGCAATACCAGTAACAGTAGGAGCTGGCCTAACAAATTATAATGATCAAATAATTGTAGATTTTGAAACAGTTGCTCAAAAGTCTACTCTAGATACATTTATTTCATCAACAGCAACTAACTTTACTAACAACACTTCAACACTTAACAGCTTAGATGCAAGACTTGATCAAGCCGAAACAGATATAGACGCAGTTCAGCTGTATGGCCCAAGACTAACAATAGCTGAAGAAGACATTACAGCTATCAAGGCTTTAAATGTTACACAAACTGATAATATTGCTAATTTAACATCAGTTAATGGAACCCAATCAACAGCTATCACAGCCATTGAAACAAAGAATACAGATCAAGATACTCTTCTTGCCACACATACAGCAGATCTTGCTACTAAGGGTGAGCAGATTACAGCAATTCAAGGAATTAATGCCACACAAGCTTCTGATATTACTGCAATCAACACATCAATAACATCAATTAATACAAACTTAGCTCCAAAAGCATCACCTACATTTACAGGAACAGTTGTTCTTCCAGAAACAACCTCAATTGGAAATGTTGATGCAACTGAGATATCTTATGTAAATGGTGTTACTTCAGGAATTCAGGCACAAATTGATACAAAGCTTGCAACAGCAACAGCAGCATCTACATATGAAACAATTTCAAATGTAGCGCTAAAAGCACCACTAGCAGATCCAACATTCACAGGAACTGTATCTGGTGTCACAAAAGCACATGTAGGGCTTGGAAACGTTGATAATACATCAGATGCATCAAAGCCAGTATCTACAGCTCAGGCAGCAGCGATTGCTACTGCAAAATCAGAAGCTCTTGCAGAAGTTACAGCAGTAATTGCTGGCGCTCCAGGAGCACTGAATACTCTTGATGAGCTTGCAGCAGCTTTAAATGATGATGCTAACTTTGCTTCAACTGTAACAACAGCAATTGCTACTAAGGTTAATTCATACACCACAGTAGTAAACAGAACAGCAAACTTCGGAATCAACGATGCAGACTACAAGGACGCATGGTTAGATGTAGATGCTACTGGAGACATTACAATTACAGTTCCAGCAGACGGAACAAACTCACGGACATATCCAGTTGGAACATCATTCGATATATTTAGAGCCAACACAGGAAATGTAACAATTGCAGGTTCAGGAGCAACAGTTAATGGAACTCCAGGATTAAAGTTGAGAGCACGGTACTCTTCAGCAACATTGTTTAAGAGATCAGCAAACACATGGGTCCTTATCGGAGACCTAACAGCTTAACAAATAAAATTATAGGAGATATAAATGGCAAATAAAAGAGTAGGTATTCAATCTTCGGCTCAGGACAACTTCCTTGAGCCAAATGCAGTCACATCTTTAGCTTCCACTGCCGTAAATGGTGGAGCAAGCGGAAGTGGATCAGTAAACCTAACTTGGTCTTTACCAGCTGCATCTCCACCAGCAACACTTTATACAATTACATCAACTCCAGCAACAACAACACAAAGTACCACAGGAACTTCTTTTACTTTTCCTGGCTTAACTGGAGGAACTTCTTACACATTTACTGTAGTAGCATCAAATGCAGCAGGAAATAGCTTACCAGCTACTTCCCCTGCAGCTACTCCAACTACTTTGCCAAATGCGCCATCAGCGCCAACAGCATCTTCTCCAAATGCTAATCAGGACACAGTTTCCTGGGCAGCACCATCTGATTTAGGAGGAACTCCAAACACTGGATACATCCTTAAGTCTTCTGATGGACCAACATATAATCTTGGTGCAGGAGTAACATCAACAACAATTAATGAAACAGCTGGAACAGCTCAGACTTATCAAGTTCTTGCAAAGAATGCAAATGGTGATGGCCCATATTCAACTTCATCAAATAGCGTTACTACAACAGCACCATACTTCCCACCGTTCTTCCCATTCTTCCCACCGTTCTTCCCATTCTTCCCGTTCTTCCCACCATACTTCCCACCGTTCTTCCCATTCTTCCCGTTCTTCCCACCATACTTCCCACCGTTCTTCCCGTTCTTCCCGTTCTTCCCACCATACT
>Ga0208050_1000131_pt1 | contig 15777 bp, 21 predicted proteins | sample LakMenEpi13Jun10_FD_150691 | JGI IMG/M metagenome (GOLD analysis project Ga0208050, IMG submission 150691) | Freshwater microbial communities from Lake Mendota, WI - 13JUN2010 deep hole epilimnion (SPAdes) | ecosystem: Environmental > Aquatic > Freshwater > Lake > Epilimnion/Euphotic zone ... | reverse complement strand
TTCTATGATGGTGGTGTTGATGAGGTAATCTCTACCCGTCGTCTTGTTCATATTGCCAAGGCATATAAAATCTTTGGTAAGCGGAGCAAAGCAATCGAAGTGTGTGTGAATCGTTTCGATGCTGATACCAAGCAATCGTTCATGGAACTGTATAGTAAGGTTGATGCCAACGCTGATTCTACTCAATCTGAAATCATGGTTGACGAACCAGCACCTTTCTGATACAATATGGGGAGGGAAACCTCCCCTCTTCTTTTTTCTGGAGAATTAATTATGCAATGGAAGTACAATGAGGATAAAATCCTTAAAGATGTTGAAGATTATGTGGTAAGTACATATGGCAGTCATTATTGTGGGCACGATGATGAGTATAGTGATATTCAGACTATTGATCTGATGGCAGCAAAAGGTCTAGCATCTGATTTCTGTCAAGCAAACATCCTTAAGTATGGATCTCGTTATGGGGATAAGGATGGTCATAATAAGCGCGACTTGCTTAAGGTGATTCATTATGCTATGCTACTGCTTCATTTCGACAAACATTATAGTCGTACTAACAACGGTCTTCAGGAGTTTAAGTCAGTATGAGTATTTCTATTAGTACCAACACTGTTGATGCACTAAAGAACTTTCTTTCGATTAATAAGTCAATTAATATTCGTCCAGGTAATGTTCTTTCAACAGTATCCGTGAATAAAACGATCATGGGTAGGTATGAGGTTGAAGAAACCTTTCCCTGTGAAGTTCCTATCTATGATCTATCAGTGTTTATTGGTGCTCTAGGTCTTTGCCAAAGTCCCGAACTTGATTTTGGTAATTCTAATTGTCTTGTTATTAAAGACAACACCACTAAATCTAAGAGTAAAATTTACTACTCAGATCCAGATTTGATCACTAGTGCTCCAGATAAAGAGTTAGAACTTCCTCCTACTGATGTTAGTTTTACTCTATCATGGGAGAATCTATCACGACTTCAACGCGCTTCTAGCACTTATGGTGTGCAGGATCTTTGCCTTTATGGTGCTGAAGGTTCTATGTACATGTGTGTGACAGATAAGAAGAATGATACCTCAAATGTGTATTCAATTGAATTAGGCGAAACCGACAATGAGTTTTGTCACTGTTTTAAGATGGAAAATCTTAAACTGATGCCAAACCATACCTACAATGTTTCAATTCATGCTGGTAAGGTAGCACACTTTAAGTCAACAAGTTGTAATCTTAAATATTGGATTGCTCTTGAACCCAATCTGTCTAAGTGATTATTAAAGTGGAGGATTTATTATGAAAGAACATTTTCTTTGGGTTGAGAAATATCGTCCTCGTAAGATTGACGATTGCATTCTTCCACTGAACATTAAACAAACATTCCAGGAGTTTATTGAGAAAGGGGAGATTCCTAATCTTCTTCTCTCTGGTCCTCCTGGTATTGGTAAGACAACTGTAGCGAAAGCAATATGCGAAGAACTAGGAGTAGATTATTATGTCATCAATGGATCTGACGAAGGACGATTTCTGGACACGGTACGGAACCAAGCAAAAAACTTTGCTTCGACCCTATCACTTCAAGCGACTGGTAAACACAAAGTCATCATCATCGATGAGGCAGATAACACAACCAACGATGTTCAACTCCTTCTACGGGCTAATATTGAGGCGTTTTATAGCAACTGCCGATTCATCTTCACAGCAAACTTCAAGAACAAGATCATCGAACCCCTCCACTCTCGATGTGCCTGTATCGATTTCTCTATCCCAGGAAAGAGCAAACCATCCATCGCTGCCGAATTCTTTAACCGAGTACGGAAAATCCTGGTTGAAGAGGGTATTGAATTTGATCAACGAGTAGTTGCTGAAGTCATTAATAAGCATTTTCCAGATTGGCGTAGGACTCTGAACGAGTTGCAGCGTTATTCATCTGGTGGTAAGATCGACAGTGGAATTCTTGCTCAGGTTGCTGATGTTCGACTTAATGATTTGGTTAAGCATCTATCCGAAAAGAATTTTACTGAGGTCCGTAAGTGGGTCGTTTCTAATCTAGATAATGATCCTAGTATAATTTTGAGGCGTGTTTATGATTCTTGTTATGAGTGTCTGACTCCTCAAACCATTCCTGCTGCTGTACTGATTATTGCTAAGTATCAATATCAAAGTGCATTTGTAGCAGACCAAGAAGTTAATCTTCTTGCAGCGTTAACCGAACTAATGTGTGAGTGTAATTTCCGATGACCGTAAAACTAATTCGTATGAGTACTGGCGAAGATGTAGTCGCCACCGTAGTTAATGACCATGAACGAGATACCATTCATATTAAGGATGCTATTGTTGCTGTTCCTGCTGGTGGTAATCAACTTGCCTTTGCTCCCTGGTCTCCTATCCTAAAGAAAGATGTAGAGCACATCAAAGTCTATCGACGATTTGTGATGTACATTAGTGAAGTTGATGAAAGCGTATTGTCTCAATATAATACTTTGTTTAATAAAGTGATTGTTCCAGAGAAGAAACTTGTTCTATGAAATCATTAAACCTATTTCCAATTACTGTCTTTAAGTTTGAGAATCCAAATCCCCAAACTGATAGGGTTATTTCTCTAATTGAGAAATATAATCCATCTCAAAAGTACGGTAATTGGGAAGAGATGACAGTTAAGACAACTCCAGGAACTTTACATTTAGATCCTGAGTTTGATTTTCTTATTGATTGGTTTCATGAATGCTTGGATAAGATAAAGCAGTATTATATCTTAGACTGTGATAAACTAGATATTGCGGTTTGTTGGGGTAATAAATCTGTTCCTGGTGAAAATGCTGCTCACCACATTCACACCCACAATCTTTCTTATATGAGTGCTGTTTACTACATCACAAAAGGATCCCCAACAGTTTTCTTAGATCCTTATTATAGTAAAGGTGGAGAGTCAATTGACATTCTTTGGAAAAGGAATAGAGACATTGAAAGGGAAATTATTCCAGAACCAGGGAGTTTAATTCTATTTCCAAGTTGGTTACCTCACTGCTCTAGAGTCCATACTGGAGCAAAACCTAGGTACACTATGAGTTTTAATACTCTTCCAGTGGGAGATGTTAATTCGGGAATGTATGGATTCCCAATGGCAAACATTAAACTAAATTGTTATGAACAAAGAACTGAAAGCACTGAAAACACCTCTTCGATATCCAGGGGGGAAGAGTCGAGCAACTAAATTCCTTCTGCCCAAATTCCCGAAAGATATTCAAGACTATCGGGAACCATTTATTGGCGGTGGTTCTGTGGCGATTGAGTTCACTAAACAGTTTCCTGATATTCCTGTTTGGGTGAATGATCTATACGAACCACTCTATAACTTCTGGATAGAACTTCAGAAGAATGGGGAACAATTAAAGAATGAACTTGTCGATTGTAAACTTGTCTATAATACCCCAGAATTAGCAAGAGAATTATTTACAAAATCAAAGGAGCATATCAATGATGAGTCTGAAACGAACTTTAATCGTGCTGTCGCTTTCTATATTGTTAACAAATGTTCTTTTAGTGGTCTTACCGAAAGTTCATCTTTTTCTGGACAAGCAAGTAATTCCAATTTCTCCATGAAAGGAATTGAGAATCTTCCCAAGTATTCTGAGATGATTAAGAATTGGAAGATTACAAATCTTTCCTATGAGCATATGCTTGACGGAACTCCAGAAACCTTCATCTATCTGGATCCTCCTTATGATATTAAGGACAACCTTTATGGTAAGAAAGGAGAGATGCATAAGAAGTTCGACCATGAACTCTTTGCAAAGCGGATGAATTTCTCTCCGTGCAAGTCTCTAATCAGTTATAATTCTTCTCTGTTTGTTAAGAGTCGATTTGAGGGATGGGGTGCATCTACTTATGAACTGACCTACACCATGCGATCTGTTGGTGATTACATGGATGAACAGAAAGACCGTGCTGAACTTCTGCTATTTAATTATGAAGTATAAAATTTTGTATGAAAAATCCTTGGAAGACTCTCATCGCTAAAGCTAAAACCGCAGCAAGACCAGGACAAGAAAAGAAAAATGGAATAAAAAGAACAGAACCACTAGAAGTTAGTATTGATGAATTTTATCTTGTTCGACAATTTAATTTGCAGGATGGGAAATGTTACTGGACTAATTTTCCAATAGATCCTTATGGAGTTTATGAAAAAAATAATCCACTATCTCCAAGTTTGGAGAGATTGGATGAATCTAAAGGTTATGTTCCTGGAAATGTTGTCATTGCTTTGAGGTTATTTAATCTGGGAAGGCAACGATGTCCAGAAATAAAGTTTAGAGATCAAGTTAAACAACTGAAAGATCACTTTCGGGGTAAACAAATTAAAGTATGCTTATTGGATTATGAAGTATGAATTGAAAGACTATCTCAACTCCATCAATTATTCTAAAGAGAATTTGATGGATGCTGATAGTGAAGCAGTCAAACAATATCCTCCATATATTATTAATCGCTGTCTATCTGGATTTATGGACACAGTACTGTATGCCAACGAGATGAATATGGCATCTCATTTGGATAATAAGATGCAGTATGATTTCTATATAAATACTCTCAGGAAGAGAAAGCGTTTCTCGCCTTGGTTAAAGAAGGATTCCTTAAAGGACCTTGAGTTGGTTAAGCAATACTATGGATATAGTAATGAAAAAGCTAAGACTGCTCTTGGTTTATTAACCAAAGAACAACTAAACTACATTAAGTCGAAGCTTGATACTGGAGGTAAAAAATGACTTCTAATGAAACTGAAGTGAAATGGTCCGAAGAGGATATGATTGAAGTGGTTCTCAAAGAACCTGATGACTTCTTAAAGGTGCGTGAAACTCTAACCAGAATTGGTGTTGCCTCGCGTAAGGAAAAGAAACTATACCAGTCATGCCATATTCTTCATAAGAAAGGTAAGTACTATATTGTACACTTCAAGGAACTCTTTGCCCTTGATCGTAAAGATACCAACTTTTCTCTGAATGATTTACAGAGACGCAATCGTATTATTCAACTCCTATCTGATTGGGGTTTGATTACTGTTGTTAATGCTGATCTAATTGTTGATGCAGCACCTCTAAATCAGATTAAAGTTATTTCCTACAAAGATAAGGCAGAGTGGACTCTGGAATCCAAGTATAATATTGGAAAGAAGAAAACCGAAGCATAAGAAAAGGGGGCACATGCCCCCTTTGTTTTATCCAAGTGTAGCAATGTAGTATTGTGCTTCTTGGAGTTTTCTTTGTTTAAGAATTTGTTTGCGGATAACATTCAACCAGTTCATTGTGCTACCTCCTGATTCTTACAGGGACGGTAAGCAACACCACGATAGGTGTTTTGTGGATGTGCTGGTGCATGTGTTTGGGAATACCACTTACGATATTCTTCTTTGGGGGTATCAGTGTTATACTGACAACCACGATAGGTTGCTTGTGACATTAGGTTTTCTCCTTAGTGTTTTAAGTTAAAGAGCGTTCCTTCAGTCGGCTTTTGCGTCCCATATGGGATGAACGATCCGTTCCGAGTCGGCTTACTTCCGTCGCATATAGCGATGAACGATATATTATATATTGAAGTACTTTTGTATAATGTGATACAATTAATCTCTTTGTCTCCAGTCTTCTGGTTTATCTTCACTGAAGAAATCTACAATATCATCTACTGTATTAAATCTACGAATACCTTTTGATTCGTGACCAATACCACCAATATCAAGTTGGTTTAGGAAATCATCCATATCTCCTTCTACCATCTCTGGGTTAGCAGCAGTCCTTCTTGCTTGTCTGAGCATAGTTCCAGCAGTTCTATTTGCTTTAGCTAGTTTCTCTGCCCAGATCATATCTTCTAGTTTGACCTCTGCACCTTCAACAATTCTATTGCAGATATATTCAAGACGAAGACGATATTGTGTAGAGAGCATATTGTTATCTCATGGTAAAATTATTTAGTGTGGATATGCATTATTCAATCCCCAGAAAAGAAATAGACCTATGGTTCCGAATATAACCATAGCGGAAAAGTAGGTATTCATTCCTTTGTCTCCAAGTATGCTAATCTTAAAATATAGTATATGATATATGCTGTTCCTGCTAATCCAATACCCATTATGGTAAATACTCCCCAAGGTAATTGACTCATAGTTAATCCTCATATGACATTAGAATATATCCCTCCTTCCTATGATAATCTAGATGTGCTTTACCCCAAGGTATTCTCCTCCATTCAGTAGTTCCATCGTGCTTTAGTAAAAGAATTAGTAGGTATCTCATTCGGTTTTTACTAGTGATGGTTCGGGAAACAGGAATTTATACTCATCGATATTTATGCTATAAATACTATTGTAGATGCCTGATGGGTCTGCATTTCATAACACTCGCTTACTTAAGGAGAAACAAATGATTACTACAAATTCACTAGATACTTTTTGGAAAGAATACGCACCTCACGCTGTAGGTCTGGATGATGTGTTCAATAGACTAGAAGCTATGTCTGGAACAAATGTCAACTATCCACCCTACAATTTAATCAAACATGACTCAAGTAATTTCTCTATTGAAATTGCTCTCGCAGGATTTAAGTCAGAAGAGATTGAAGTCTCTACAGAACAGAGCATTCTCAGAGTTGCCTCTAAAGTTGAGAAACGAGATTCTGAACGAACATATCTCCACAAAGGATTATCGAAACGCTCATTCGTAAGAACTTGGCAACTATCTGAAGATGTTGAAATATCCAATGTTGATTTTCAAGATGGACTACTAACAATTGATCTACAAAGAATCGTTCCTGAAAAACACAAGAGAAAAATTTACGAAATATCTGCAACAGAGAAACAACTACTAACCGAAGGTTGATAAATAAAAGAAACAGAATAAAGGGAGAAGGGCTTGACCCCTCCCTTTTTTGTGTGTATAATGGAGGAAACTATGCAATTTTATTATAACTTGAATCCTTCTGGATACGAAGGAGAATCTGATCTGGTGACAATTGAAGCACCAGCACATGTGATGGATATTCTGTTTGAGTATGCTAAGCAAATCACAGAAACAAAAAATATCCATCAAGACAAAGCAGTTAAAGAACTGATAAAAGAATCTGTAAACATTATTCTGAGTAAAAATTATGACCGTAAAAATCGTAAGACTAAAAAACGGTGAAGACATCATCGCAGATCTTAAGGAAGTATTAGATAAGGATGACAATTCAATTGCTGCCATTCAATTCGATACCCCATTTATGGTTGGTATTGATGAACCATCAGAGAATATGTTTTCCGATGATTCTGATGGCGGCACACGAATTACTACCCCAAGAATTAGGTTTTTTCCTTGGGCACCCCTATCAAGAGATCGTGTACTATACATAGATCCAAATCAAATCGTATGCATATACGATCCATATCAACAAGTTTTAGATCAGTACGAAAAATTAGTGGAGGCAATGAATCATGGAGGAGGAAATGATGGAGATGGAGACGGAAGTACAACCGACCTCTTCCGCAGTGAAGGTGATTCTTCTGAAGGATAGGGATTCTTATCTAATTGGAAGTGTATCTGAATTAGATGAAGAACCATCTTTTCTGATTGAAAACTGTTTCTCCATAGTTGAGTGTGCGGAGTATGGAGAAACTCCAAGTGAATTAAAGAAGAGAGCAAAAACTCTAGAGGGTACTCATTCGGAAATTTCATTAAAGCAAATTTCTGAAACTGATGAGAAAGAATGGTGGGCATATAATTATATCGTTTTAGAACGATATCCCAAATTCACATCACAAACTCATCTCTTCTTGACAAGCGACGCCATTTTCACTATACTGGAACCTGAACGAGCAGTTCTGGACCTCTATACGAAAGTTGCTGGATGAAATTTTACACAAGCGTTGAACAGATAGGTGATGACATTCTCTATCGTGGATATGATCATGGTGATCGTGTTCAGTATAGGGAAAAGTTTTCACCTACTCTTTTTGTGCCTTGCAATCAGGAGTCCAAATATAAAACTCTTGATGGGCAAAAAGTAAAACCAATTAAGTTTGCTGGACCTCGTGATGCCAGAGAGTTCATGCAGAAGTATGAGAATGTGCAGAACTTTGATGTATATGGATATGAGCGTTTCGTATATCAGTACATTTCTGATCAGCATCCTGATGAAGTAGATTACGATTTCAAGAAACTTGAAATCTATACGATTGACATTGAGGTTGCTTCTGAGAATGGATTCCCTGATGTCCAAAGTGCTGCAGAGGAAATTCTTTGTATCACAATCAAGAACCTGAACACCAAAGAAGTTCACACTTGGTTAACTAGGGAGTTTGATGCTCCCGCAGGTATTAATATTCACTTGCTTGATAATGAGTCTGCAATGATGCGAGACTTCATTGAATGGTGGGCAAAGAATACTCCTGATATTGTGACTGGTTGGAACTGCTATTTTTACGACATCCCTTATATCTGCCGTAGGGTAGATCGTATTCTCAGTGAGAAATGGGTGAAGGCATTATCGCCTTGGAATAAAGTCTCCGAAAGGGAAGTGGTTGTTAAGGGTAGGACCAATATCGCCTATACCATTATGGGTGTATCTTGTCTGGATTATTTGGATCTCTATAAGAAGTTCACTTACACCAACCAGGAATCTTATCGTCTGGATCATATTGCTTTTGTGGAACTGAACCAGCGTAAGTTGGATCACAGTGAGTATGATACCTTCCGTGATTTCTACACCTATGGTTGGCAGAAGTTTGTAGAGTACAACATCTTCGATGTGGAACTTGTTGACCGTCTGGAAGACAAGATGAAACTGATTGAACTTGCTGCCACTATGGCATATGACGCAAAGGTGAACTTTGAGGATGTATACTCTCAGGTTCGTATGTGGGATACTTTGATCTTCAACTTCCTCAAGAAGGACGATATTGTTGTTCCTCCTAAGAAAGGAAGTCGGAAGGATGATAAGTATGCAGGTGCTTATGTTAAAGAACCTATTCCTGGTCTTTACGAATGGGTAGTGAGTTTTGACTTGAACTCCCTGTATCCCCACCTGATCATGCAGTACAACATCAGTCCTGAGACCCTGCAGGACCACAGACACCCCTCTGTGACCGTAGACCGCCTCCTAGCGCAGCAGATCGACCTGAGCGACCTAGAGGGGCAGACGGTGTGCGCTAACGGTGCCATGTACCGCACAGACCTCCAGGGGTTCCTTCCCAAGATGATGCAGCGTATCTACGATGACCGTACCATATACAAAAAGAAGATGCTTGCAGCAAAGTCTGAGTATGAAAAGAATCCGAGTGAGAAACTAGAAAAGGATATTGCTAAGTTTACCAATATCCAGATGGCACGAAAGATTCAACTCAACTCTGCTTATGGTGCTATCGGAAACCAATACTTCCGTTATTACAATCTGCAGAATGCCGAAGCAATTACTTTGTCTGGTCAGTTATCTATTCGTTGGATTGAAAACAAACTCAATCAATATCTAAATAAGATTCTAAAGTCTGACAATAAGGATTATGTTATTGCTGTTGATACTGACTCTGTGTATCTTAACCTTGGTCCTTTTGTGGAAGCAGTATTCAAGGGAAGAGAGAAAACTCCTGAAGGCATTGTTTCGTTCCTTGATAAGGTCTGTAAGGTGGAACTTGAAAAGTATATTGAAAGTTCTTATGCGGAATTGGCAACCTATGTGAATGCTTTTGATCAAAAGATGTTCATGAAGCGTGAGACTATTGCAGACAAAGGTATTTGGACTGCGAAGAAACGCTACATTCTAAATGCTTGGGATGTTGAGGGTGTCCGATATAGTGAACCGAAACTTAAGATCATGGGTATCGAAGCAGTTAAATCTTCAACACCAGCACCTTGCCGTCAGAAGATTAAGGATGCTCTAAAAGTTATCATGACTAAAACCAATGACGATCTCATCAAATTCATTGAAGAGTTTCGTGCAGAGTTTAGGAAGATGAATCCAGAGCAGATTGCATTCCCTCGCGGTGCAAATAACTTATCTAAATTTAGCAGTGGAGTTACGATCTATGGAAAGAGTACGCCTATTGCTGTCCGAGGTGCATTATTGTATAATCACTATCTACGCAAGCATAACCTTACTCATAAGTATCCTATTATCCAAGAAGGAGAGAAAGTTAAGTTCATCTACCTACGAACACCAAATAAGATCAACGAGAATGTAGTGTCCTTCATTCAAGAACTTCCTAAGGAATTGGGACTTGACAAATCCATCGATCATGATGTACAATTTGAGAAGAGCTTTCTAGAACCACTCAAAACAATTCTAGATACTATCGGTTGGAAAACAGAAAAAATTAACACATTGGAGTTTCTATTTGCATGAATTTTTTACAAGATGTAGTAAAGGAGATTGGCAATGAATATGCTGGTCTCGTTGCTGATGGTGTTGCTGCTGGTGACTGTGATACTTTCATCGACACAGGCAGTTATATTTTCAATGCTCTGGTATCGGGGTCGATTTTCGGTGGCATCCCGTCAAACAAAATTACGGCTATTGCAGGAGAATCGTCTACAGGTAAGACTTTCTTCTGTCTGTCTGTTGTCAAACATTTTCTCGATAGTAATCCTAACGCGGGTGTTGTCTACTTTGAGTCAGAATCCGCAATTACTAAAGCAATGATCGAAGAGCGTGGCATTGATTCCAAGCGAATGATCATCGTTCCTGTTGTGACCGTGCAAGAGTTTCGTACTCAATCGCTCCGTATCATTGATAAGTATTTGGAGCAGAAAGAAAAAGATAGGCAACCTTTAATGTTTGTCTTAGACTCTCTTGGTAATCTTTCTACTACGAAAGAGATTGAAGATAGTTCTGAAGGAAAAGAAACCAGGGACATGACCAGAGCCCAGGTTACTAAATCTGTATTCCGAGTTCTTACCCTTAAACTTGGTAAGGCAAATATTCCAATGCTGGTCACTAATCACACATATGATGTTGTAGGTGCTTATGTTCCAACTAAAGAAATGGGCGGTGGTAGTGGTCTTAAGTATGCCGCTTCTACTATTATCTACCTCTCAAAATCGAAGGAAAAAGACGGTAAAGAAATCGTCGGAAATATTATCAAGTGCAAAGCGCAGAAGTCTCGATTTACTAAAGAGAATTCCATTGCTGAGACGAGGCTTTACTACGACACAGGACTCGACCCTTACTACGGATTACTTGAACTTGGAGAGAAATACGGAGTCTTTGAGAGAGTTGGTAACAGATATAAAATCGATGGAACTTCCGTCTATCCGAAAACAATTCTCGCGGATCCAGAAAAGTACTTTAGTGCAGACATTATGCAAGCGTTGGATGAATGTGCGAGAAAAGAATATCTATATGGACAAGGTAATATAATTACGGAGGCTGATTATGCAAGCGAAGAAACTGACTGACTTTATTAAAGTCTATGATGATATGATTACTCCAGATATTTGTAATGACATTATTGAATTATATGAGAGTAATAAGGATCATCATGATAGGATTGATAGGGAGTATAGACCCAACTTTACTCAATTTAATCTTACTCAGTTTGTGAATAGTGGTGCATCCACAGCACAAAGTAAATTGATTCATGATAATGTCACTAAAACTCTTTTGAGTACAGTTAACTTATACATGATTGATCTTTCGATTACTAATGAACTTCCTTCTCAATATGCATTGGAGGAAGTTCGCATCAAAAAGTATGATGCAAACCGCACTGATCAATTTGCTGATCATGTTGATGTTGGTGATCACAACTCTGCTCGCAGATTCTTGGCATTTTTCTTGTACCTAACTGAGAATCAATTTGAGGGTCAGACCAACTTCACATATCTTGACTTGTCAATCGACCCGAAACCTGGTAGAATACTGGTGTTCCCACCTCTATGGTTGTTCCCTCATGCTGGAATGCCAGTGGGGAAATCTGAAAAGTACATTGTTGGATCCTATTGTCATTATCTATGATGGAAAAACTGGAAGTAATCGTTCTCAAAAATCTTGTTTATAATGAGAAGTATTGCCGTAAGGTTCTTCCTTTCATCAAACCAGAATACTTTGAGGTTCATGAAGAGAAAGTTGTTTTTGATGAGATCAACAAGTATGTTCAAGAATATCAAACACAACCTCCACTCAATGCTATTGCCATTGAGTGTGAGCATAGAACTGATCTAAGTCAGGATGGTTTTCAGAATATTCTTACTCTTCTGAAAACCTTTACTGAGGATAAGATTGATTTTGATTGGTTGATTAATACCACTGAAAAGTGGTGTAAAGATCGAGCAGTTTATCTATCTCTTCTTGAGGCAATTAAGATTGCTGATGGTAAAGATAAGACCAGAACTCGTGATGCTATTCCCAGTATTCTTCAGGAAGCATTGGGAGTTTGTTTCGATGAACATGTAGGTCATGATTATATCGATGATTTTGAGAGTCGTTATGACTTCTATCATCGTAAGGAAGAAAAGATTCCCTTTGATCTTGAGTTCTTCAATAAGATTACTAAAGGTGGTCTTCCTTCTAAGACATTGAATGTTGCTCTTGCTGGTACTGGTGTTGGTAAGTCTCTGTTTATGTGCCATGTTGGTGCTGCTGCTCTTCTCCAAGGTAAAAATGTTCTTTACATTACTATGGAAATGGCAGAGGAACGAATTGCAGAACGAATCGATGCTAACCTATTGAACATCAACATTCAGCAACTGCAAGATCTTCCTAAACAAATGTATGAAACTAAGATCATCAAACTTGCTCAAAAAACTGTTGGCAAACTCATCATTAAAGAGTATCCAACAGCATCGGCACACTCAGGTCATTTCAAGTCTCTTCTCAATGAACTTGCTCTAAAGAAAGGATTTAGACCTGATATTATTTTTATCGACTATCTAAACATTTGTGCAAGTAGTCGATACAAAGGAACCATCGTAAATTCTTACACCTATGTTAAAGCAATTGCAGAAGAACTTAGGGGTCTTGCTGTCGAGTTTAATGTGCCTATCGTTAGTGCTACTCAGACTACTCGTTCAGGGTATGGTAGTACTGATGTTGATCTTACTGATACCAGTGAGTCTTTTGGACTCCCTGCTACTGCAGACCTTATGTTTGCTCTTATCAGTACAGAAGAACTGGAGCAACTCAATCAGATCCTTGTCAAACAACTTAAAAACAGGTATAATGACCCTACGATGAACAAGCGTTTTATCGTTGGCATTGACAGGGCAAAGATGAGGTTGTATGATGTAGAGCAATCCGCACAAACTGATCTTGTTGATTCGGGGCAAGATCTTGATGAAGAACCCGAAAACTTGTTTAAGAACAAGTCCCGTAAAACATTCACTGACTTTAAGTATTGAGGTAATTTATGACTGAAGGTTTTGGTAAGAAAAATCCTGCTGAAGAACTGATGAGCGAACCGCAAGTTTATGAAGCAGACTATGACAAGTATCTGGAGTTTGTTGATTTTGTCACCAGCGATGCTAGCAAAAACTATGATGCATTTTCCGCTCGTCTAAATGAACTGAATGAGCAGGAAGTTAATATTGAGCGTCTTCTCACTGGTGCTGTTGGTATCAATGCTGAAGGTGGAGAACTGATGGAAATTGTTAAGAAGATGATCTTCCAAGGCAAACCATGGAATGAAGATAATCGAGATCATCTGATTATCGAACTGGGTGATGTGATGTGGTATGTAGCACAGGTTTGTCTGGCACTAAATATTTCCATGGACGAAGTTGTTCTGAAGAATGTTTCTAAGCTACTTAAGCGTTATCCCGAAGGTGTATTTGATGTATCTAAGTCTGAGAAGCGAGCAGCTGACGACCGATGATGATGTCATCATTGAATACTTCAAGATTTCTGAACAACTAGATAATAACCCTCTCTCCTAAATATTATTTGGGAAAGGGGTCTTTTTTATGGCAAAATTAAGTAAGACAGATTTATATAAAATTGATACTAAAACTGGAGTACTCAAATATTGGTGGCCATTTATTGAGATGATTGAAAATGGAGATCCATTTAAGTTAGGGGCGCAAGGAAATGATGGTAGTATAATAATAGCGTCAAACAATAAGGCAAATACAAAACGCATGACGGATTCTATGCGTAAGTGTATAACAACACAAATGGTTAGAAATTGGTTGGATAGGAAAGGACATGTTCTACCAAAACAGGGAGGAGGTAATGTAAAAATTACTGATTTGTGGAAAGAGAATGTTAAACCAATGCCAACAAATACTAGTACTAAAATTGGCGGAAGAGATACTGAAGTATATTCTGAAGTTTTAGCACAATTTTGTTTAGCCTATTGTATTCTTAATGGCACAGCTGCTACTGTTGCTGCGACATTAGATATTGATGGTGAAAAAGTCTCATTTAAGCCCGATGTATTTCGTTCTTGTAAAAAAATGATGATTACACCAAGCGCCTTTAATCTAAACTCTACGATATTTGTTAATAAATTAGCTCAATTTGCATCTCAACCTTTGGGTACTAGTGGAGAAGAATCCAGAGAATATTGGGTAGATGCACAGGGAAAAGCTATGGCAGAAGTACAAAAAAGATATAAATTTAATAACCAGGTTAGAATTTATAATGATAAAATTTTTGGTGGAAGTACTTTTGCTGCCAATCCATATTATGTTTATATGCAGGCGAAGAAGAATCAACCACTTCCAGGAGAAGATAAATGGAATCCTGCTGATATGTGGGTAATGACAAATGATGGGGTTAGAAACCAAGTTCATATGAATAGGACTGTAAAAAGTATGAATAAAGTTGGTATAGAGACTGCAAATAATTTTTTACTTCAGCAATATAAATCTGGTAATATTGTACCAATTTCTCTAAAAAAACCATCATCAAATCCTCATGTAGTGGTGATGAATAGCGATGAATATTTTGATAGAATTGTTTTAGGTGCAACTTCCAACCCAACTGTCGAATATACTTTTGCAGATTCTAAAGGAAATTCTGATGTGAAAATTAATTTTACTGTAGAAACAGTTCAGATATCTTCTATGGGAAAACCAAGAGGAAATTCTCTTAGACAAATGCTTTCTGCTAGAATGCGAGGACAGTCAACTATGGGCACAGTTATAAGTAGAAAGCACATCAGAATTAAATATCATGTAAACAATAAAAAAATAGAACTGGAATATACTCAATCCGAACAACCATCTTTAGCAAGAGCAAAAATGGGTTCATTGGGATATAAAAATTTTACCAGTGTTATTAATTCAACAACAACACAGGGAGTGCATGAATTGAATAAAATACAAGAAAAGTATAGTGATATTGGAGTAAAGAAATCTCCTTGGTTTAATGCACAATTAAAAGAGTCTATTAATAATCAACAGTATGATAGACTAGTTCAATATGTTGGTGAAATTTGGAAATATATTACAAAAGATAATGCTCCAGATTTTTCTAAAATACAAGCAGTCAATAATGCAACTGGTTTGGCATCTAAAGCAATGGCTGGAGAGTTTGGGATGTCTATTGCTGGAATAAAAAGTGATGCAGTGCAAAGACGAGTTATTACACATTTGTATGAAGCATGTGCCTCTATTGCTTTTGGTAGTGGACTGAATAAAGATGAGTTGGAATTATTACAAGCTACTGGTGGATCTGGAGTTTCTCGAAGATCTAAATTTAATTCCAGCATTCATGTGAAAGTGTACTAAGATAAATATTAAAGAAGGAATTTTTTGATAAATGAAACGATATAAAGAGTTCTTAAATGAGGCAAAGAAGAGTGGTGCTGCCGCAGAAGCAGAGAAACTC
>Ga0208050_1000130_pt1 | contig 16092 bp, 10 predicted proteins | sample LakMenEpi13Jun10_FD_150691 | JGI IMG/M metagenome (GOLD analysis project Ga0208050, IMG submission 150691) | Freshwater microbial communities from Lake Mendota, WI - 13JUN2010 deep hole epilimnion (SPAdes) | ecosystem: Environmental > Aquatic > Freshwater > Lake > Epilimnion/Euphotic zone ... | reverse complement strand
AGTTCTGCTATAGCCTTGAATACGAACAGCGGATGTTGTTGGCGCAGCACTAGAACTAATGCTGATGCAATCATTTGCTTGTTGCGATCCAGCGGAGACTACAGAATAATTTGCATCCGCCAATGCCGTCGTGAAGTTCACCGTAAAGTCGCCAGTCCCATTATCCGTAATACTACCGACATTAAAACTGGCTCTAATAGCTACCGTCCCAGTACCGTTAAAGTTTACCCACGCCCGACAGAACGTACCAACCTCAGTACCATTGACATTCTTAATAACAGGCGGGTTACTGTTATAAGTTTGAAGGTTATCTACTTGAAGGCTACTCATACAATGCTCCAGGTTCCACCAGAACCAATAGAAACGGTAACCCCATTGGCAATAGAAGTGGGGCCAAAAGTGCCCCAATTATACGAGCCAGAAAGAGTCACACTAGAAGTGACTGACTTAAGATTTTTGATGAACAGTCCGTCATTAACGACATCATCCAGACCAGTATCTGAAATGCCACTAATTGACCCTGCTCCGTTAAATACAAGAGGCATGATAGTTAATTAACTAGAGGACAACCCAACTAGCGTTGGAAGGGACGGTAATGACGGCACCAGCGTTAATCGTGATGGGACCGGCACTCATGGCATTTTTACCAGCGGTCAGGGTATAAGACGTGGTGACTGTTTGACCATTTTCATAGAATACATCATCACCACCAGCACCAGACGCACCACCAGCAGTGCCCCAGCTCAGTTCACCAGCCGCATTGCTCTTAAGGGCATGACCAGAAACCGTGGCATCAGTACTAGGAAGCGTCCAAGTGACGTTGGAAGCGATGGTGGTTGGAGCCTGGAAGGCAACCCAGTTACCGCCATGACCCGTGGCTTCACCAAAGCGCAGATCCGACTGGTTATCCAGAGTGACGTTGCCGGTAAGGGTGCCACCAGTCAGGTTGAGCTTTTCATCGGTCAGCTCTTGAATAGCACCTTGAACGTTGTTAGACGCAATCGTGCTATACGGGGCAAAGCTAATGCTGGCTGCATCACCAGGAACATAAGCAATAACCCAAGCAGAGCCAGTGTAGACCTTCATCACCGAAGAGGTGGTGTTGTAATAAAGGTCACCAGCATTCAGCGGATCGCCATCATTATCAACACTCGGATCACTTGCCTTAGCACCAAGGTAGCGGTCATCAAAGCTGTCAAACGCAGCCAGAGCAGAAGCAGCAGAACTAGCAGCACTGGTTGCACTGTTAGAGGCGTTGGTGGCGCTAGTAGAAGCGTTAGAGGCAGAGGTAGCTGCGTTGGATGCCTGAGTCGAAGCCGTCGATGCACTGCTTGCCGCAGCACTCTGAGAAACCGCTGCAGCCGTTTCTGAGGCCAACGAAGCCGCTGCGCTAGTAGCAGACGCAGAAGCACTCGTAGCCGAGTTTGTGGCGCTTGTGGAGGCGTTAGAAGCACTCGTAGCAGCAGCACTGGCACTAGAGGCAGCAGCAGCTGCATAGCCCCCAGCAGTACCAATCGTGCTGTCTACATAAGCTTTTGTGGAGGCGTCAGCATTGTTGGTTGGGGTTCCAACGTTAGTGATTTTAAAACCACCAGCATCAAGTGCTCCAGTCAGGGTTCCACCAGTACGGTCAAGGAAACGATCTTTAATTTCTTGTACAGAGTAGTTACTCTGAGTAAAGTTATCGTTTAGATCCTGAGCACGAATAGCCGAACCGGCAAAGAAAGTAGACTGAAGTGCATCTACGTCAGTATCTCGGTAGATGCGAATTGCTACTCCAGCTGCCGGTGCAGTCGTAAAAGAAATAGTTGTAGCGTTGGCAAAAGTGTATGCAGTTGTCAGAGTACCATTAAGTGTTACCTTAATATCGGTCTCTTCAAGATATTCAAATGTAATTGAATAGTTCGTAGTTGAACCATTCCCAGTGTATGTATTTTGAGTTACAGCCATTTACGCTAGGTAAGAAAAGGGAATGGGTGGATTACTTGTTTTGCCATTGCAACAAGGGAACCCCACGTTGCTGATAGGCTTTATCTAAACCTTGTTCGTATTGACGACGCATCACTTCTTCACGATTGCTAAGCTGTACTTCAGCCATACGCTTAGAACGATCCAAAGCTACATCAATCTGACGATACAGGTTCATCCATTGATTAGGATCAATACGAGATCCAGCTCCTCGTTCAGTTTTAATTGAATCACGCCACACTTGAGCGTCAGTACCTTGCATGATGCGATTCAATTCACCCTTAAAGTAACCCTGCTGACCCATCAAAGAGAATAGTTCAGATCTTTCTTTAGGAGTGTACTCAACGCCTTTGGTGCTTTTGTTAAAGCTAGGACGGGAGTCATATTCAATATCCAGCAAGAACTGACGCTCAGCCGATTGACCTTCGTACACCTTCATAGGAGACACAGCATTCCATGCCCGTACAAAGAAGTTTTCAGGGTAACCAACTTTAGTACCATCAATCCAGTCATGTTTATCAGGCAGTGCACCTTTGGAATCCACAACATCAAGGAACTTGTTACGGTTACGAAGAAGCTGAGTGAACTCCATATCCAACTCACGCAGAGACGGTGCCATAAGGCGACCAAGCTCATTACGTGCACCAGATAGAGGAGCAAGAGAGCTAGCAAAAGAAGCAGCCCAACGGTTCAATGCAGCAGGGTTACCAGCCAGAACATCGTTCATAGGCTCAATACCAGCAAGCATAGACTTATTAGTCAGGTTACCACTAATGATAAATCCAAGTTTGTTAATGTTGGTTTCCAGGTCAGCTTCGGTAATGGAATCAAAGTTATCCATCACGTCAGCAGTCAGTGCTAAGAAGTCAGAGATAGGACCAAGGCCATCATAACTGTACCACTTACCATCCCAACCTTTGTACGTACGAGGTTTCCAACCAAGTTCTTGACGAACACGGTTACGCTCTTTATCGTAATGACCGTTGCCACGCAGACCACCATTGAGGAACATAGCACCAGCAGTCATCATAGTGATGGTGCCAACAGCTTTACGTCCACGTACCTCAGCACGAAGGGTGCTGAATGTATCCATCATATTCTCATCCACGGGCAAGCCACGCTTAGTAAGAATAGACTCAACCTCATCAACAGTAAAGTTGCTGAGTGGTTTGTAGGCAATCTCGTTGTATTCTTTAGCAAAGATAGAGATAGGACTGTGCTTATTAGCCATATCCAGAATGTTCACACTCGTGCGTGGAAACATCAGGAAGGGTTTCATAGCAGGATACTGGTCAATAAGACGGGACAAACCATCAACAGCAGGGCTGTCCAGGTTCATAGCAATCTCACGGCTAGCATAATCAACAGCTTTGTTTGTAATCATCCCGGAGGAATCAAACATCTCGTTGTATTGATCATCCAAAGCTTTTTTAATACCATCAGCATCAAGCTTCCTGCCACCATCAATGAACTTATCATAGATACGTCCACGTACTTCAGCGTTGGCAATCATAGCCCGTGCAAAACCATCCAATGCCGTCATAGCATTAGGACCAAACCGAAGCCACGGATTATTGGCCATATCGTTGAGAGCTTCAGCCTTATGGTACAGAGCCATAGGACCTTCGTTACCTCGTTGTTGAGAAGCCATAGCATACGAATGGAGAATATCCATTGTATTTTCATTCTTCTTCACAAGGTCATCACGCATGATGTACCCAACAGAAGTAGGATCTGTTGCAGCTTTACGGTAGACATCAGTCATGTGTGTCAAACCTTTTTGGAAGGTATCAGCAAAGGCTGAGTATTGATACCACCCACGCTTCAGAGTTTTAACATCACCACCAACGATAGCACCACCAAGCACGGTAATAGGTTTCTCAAGCAACAGAGCTGCGTTAGCAAAACCAGCTTTCAATGGGGTAGACACAGACGTAAGAACAGAGTTGTAGATATTACTCCACATACCCTGCACAATAACGTTAGGCATCTCAGGATTACCATCAACAAAGAACTTGGGGAACCAGTCCCCCAGGCTTTGATCAACATACCTGTTCAGCTTAGCCATAGTATCAATGTTACCGTCAGTAAACTCCCAAGCCATTTGAAGAGGCTTAAGGTATTCAGGACGTTCCTTTGATACTTGACGCAGTGTATCAGCAGTACGCTTAGCACGGTCAATAATTTCTTGGTCGGTAGCTTTCTTGGTTTCGTTGAAGCTATCAACCATTCGTTGTACCTTATCATAATCTTTCTCATTAAGATGAGCATAGATCTGTTTAAGGCTATTCAAACCCTGACCACGCAGTTGCTTGGCTCTACCCTGTACAACAGTAAGGTATTCAATCTTATCAAGGATCTGTTCCTGAGCACGTTCAATAGCACCGGTACCACCCATAAGACGTGCACCTTCAGCAAGGTCAGAGACCTGACCAGCCAATGAAGTAGCAAGATAGCCTTGTACACGAACAGTATCAAGGTTGATGTATTCATCACGCAAGGTGCGAAGAGCTTGCAGAGAACCAGCAAAAGCAATGTCACCCTTAGTACCAACAGAAAGCCGTTCAGTACCATCAACAGTATCAGAGAACTCTTTAAAGACCTTCCTCATTTCCTCTACATCCATACGAGGATCTAGAAGAACTTTACTAAGGTTATCTCCTTCTGCAACTACATCTTTATAAGTAATGGTAGCTTCGTCGCCAAGCATTACTTTGTACTTACCGGCAGAGTCAAAGGCTTGCTTCAGTGCGTCATCAACTTCATCAAACGTAGCAGGATCAGAAGTCCGAAGAACATACTTAGCTGCAGGTTCAGAAAGGAAGTTACGAAGTCTACCGTACACAGTACCGTAGTTATTAGCGATACGCACTTGGTCAATACCAGCACCTACAACTCCCATGGAGTCTACACCACGTACACCTGCTTCATCAGAATCAAATACATCGTGGATACCAAGATAAGCACCCTCTTTATTGTTAGCGATACCATAATCAGCTCGTTCATCAAGGAGTTCTTCCCGACGACCAGCAGATTCAAGCACTTCATCTTCAACAGTAACCGTTCCGGTTTCCTGTTGCTTTTTGAAGTTAACCGCTTTTTCATCCAAAGGAATAAAGCTGGTAGCTTCTTTAGTCTTTTGTGTTGCACGAATCAGTTTACCTGCACCTACAAGTAGGTCGGTAAAAATACCAAGACCAACGCCTTCGTTGATGTTCTTAGCACGGATTACATCCGGGGAATCACCATCAACAGTAGCCCAATCATCAGAGATCCAACTAAAGGTTTTAGGGAACATCTTCTTCAGACTACCCTGAAGGTTATCGTCGGTCTCGTTAAGTTTATTGGTAGCATCAACAAATGCACCAGAACCCGCTGCAATACCAGCTTCACCTAACCACTTAACCAATGCACTCTTACCCATCTCCCATTTAACCTTGGCGTTAGCAGCTGAAGCAGCTCCTCCCAAACCACGGGTAATAAAGACAGTAGGGACTACAAAGGAAGAGATCTCACGAGCCGCTTGAAACAGTTCATTCTTAAACTTAGGAATCTTAGGAAGATCAGGAGTAGGAAGTACGTTGTACAAATCTACTGCCCAATCAACAGCCCCAGTAGGGACTGCTAAGGCACCCTCAGCAATATCTTGAACAAGATTAGTTGGCTCTTCTTTCTGAGGTTCTTTTTGAGTTTGTGCAGGCTGCTGCGTACCAGACGTACCAGTAGCAGTAGCAGTGGATTGCTTGGCAGCTTGTTCGGCTGCCTGCATGTTCATAACAGTTTGTTCGGACTGAGCCTTTTTTTGGAGCAATTGATTTTTAATATCATCACTCAAAGGCTCATCTTTGGCGTTAAAGTCCTCGTAAGGATTGTACATTTTTTACACTTTTGTACCATGTAAGAATTGGAACCGTCTGCCGTCAGGTAGTTCAATGATCAGATGGTCAGTACCACCTTGACCTTTAAATGACTCAACAACTTGTGCTCCATTTTTCAGCCTCACTGGCGTACCAGATGGTGCTGCATAATCCATGCCATACGAACCACGTGCTCTATGCCGTGATTCGGTGTCAGTGATTGTAGTTCCTTTAGAAAGGGACTTCCACTTACCATTGACGTTGACTTCCACAAAGTCATCAACTTCATTAGGTTTAATCTGAGATAAACCAGTGGTAGTAGTTCCCCCTTGTTGAACTCGTTTTAAATCAAGATGTGGACCCGTAGATCCATATCCAAGACTACCAATCTTATAGACAACGGAAGGACGCATGGTGTTGGGATCACGCCAAGCTTGACCGTAGCCATACTTAGCAGCAGACTTCAAAACTTTAGGAAGATAGTCCCTATTCTCTTGAGATTTACCAATACCACCTAATCCAGAGTTATAAGCTTGAATAGCACGGTTTACATCACCGCCAGTAGCAGCAATCAAACCTTTGAGATGTTTAGCTGCATAGTTAATGCTAGCTACAGGATCATCATAGTTAACACCAGGATGATACTCCGGCATGATTTGAGCAATGCCCCTAGCACCTGCACTAGATTTAGTCCGACCATAGATGACATCATCACGCCAACCAGACTCTACTTCAAGAATACCAGTAAGAATTGCAGGATCAATGCCATTGGCCGCTGCAGCCTTCTGTACGGCGTTTCCAAAGCCTTTAGGTACCACAGCAGCTTGGAAGCTTCCCATGCTGCTCAGAGCCCGTACAGCGCGGTTATATGTGGGTAGACGATTAAGCAGTGCCTGCATCTGAGTGGACATAGCAGTATTAGCTACTTCCATTGATTGAGGAGTAATCAACGGCCTCATACCTGCAGCATCACGTTGACGGTTGATAACCTCAAGACCACTGATACCAAGTTCAGATCCCCAGTATTGTGCTTCAAGTGGCATCTTCCATCCAGCTTGACCATAGTTCTCTTCTATTGCAGTGAGTTCTGCAGAATCAAAGATAAGACCAGGCTTCTTATTCAGTGAGGATTTACCACCACCAGCAATGGATGAGCGGATCCTGTTGAGTTTAAGGTTGATAGCAGCAGAAGTTTTAGCGTTACCAAGTGAGAAACTAGAGAATTTACCAGTCCTATCCAAAGCATAACGACCACCAGCATCAAACTCAGTCATCACTTCGGTGACTGCTTGGTTGGCTGCTTGAGTAACATTCATGCCAGCACCAACGTACTCAGATACCTTACGGTTAAACTTAGCTTGAAGTTCACCAATCACAAGAGTAGTCATACCGCTGGTAGAACCATCAGGAGAAACCTTGACACGAGGATCAGTTTTAACGTGATTCTCGATAGCCTTCAGTTTATCTTTGAATTGACCAGACGTAGAACGTGCACCTTCCTGTGCTTTAGCAGCAGACATCCATTTGGTTTGAATGTCCCAAGGAGCCTGAGCAACACTTTCAGTAGTAAGAAGGTTTTGCTCAGCAAGCTTTTCAAAACGATCATTTAGCTCGTCCTTAGCCCGAGCATCCATACCATAGGTAGATTCAAGGGTTTTAAGATAAGAACTTTCTTTACCGTACCGATTAAAGAACTCCTGTTGAGCACCTTTAATGTTTGCTTCAGTAGCTTCGTTGGGATTATCTTGAAAATACTTCTCAAGTACCTGCTCACCTTGTTTGGCTTGCATGTCACGATCAGCTTCATCAGCAGCAAAGTTAGCACGTGCATTAGCTGCACGTTCCTTATCAAAAAGAGCGAATTGAGTTTCCCAACGCTTACCAACGGTTTTAGTGGACTCAGGATCAACTGTGTTTTTGATTTGATTGTAAGTATCCAGGTCCAGTTTACCGGACTTGTCTAGATTACCAAGATGCTTCCAAAACTCTGACCAAGCTCCACGCATCCCAAGGTGATTACCACGAGCATCAACAGTTGCAGCCATTCTGCGAACCCATGACAACGGATCCTTATCTGTCATAAGGTCAGCGTCAGCAAGTTCCCTGGCTTTAAATGATTCGTTCTGAGCATACTCAAACCGTGCGTCACCGATCAATTCGGTGCGAGCTGCTCGCATCAAAGGAAATGCGCTTTCATTAAGAAGAGTTGTGTTGACACCTACAAGTCCGTATGTTCTGAAGAACTCAGAATTTAAAGCACGAATAGCTTGTGCGCGTCTAATTGGATCAGCACCACTATCTTTGGGAGTAAAGACAGTACCATCTTGAAGCTTAATCTGTAGAGTATCGTTATTCTGAAGCTGCTCCTGCATCCAAGGTTTATACTCATGCCCGGCTTGACTAGCCATAGCTCGGGTAAAACCAATCTTTTCGTAGTAACCAAGCTTCTTATACATATTGGCTACTTCAAATGGTTCACCTTGAGCAAGTGAATCATTAGCAACAGTCAACGTAGCTGCATCATGTAGCTTGGCTTTATTAAGTGATTCAGTCCATTTTTGCTGCTCTTCAAATGGAGAACCAAGTTCCAAGGCTTTATTCATGCCTCGTTCAATGCCAGCCTCAGCGTACATCGTTACACCAGCTTGAACAACCTTACCAAGTGATTCAGAGAATTGAACCACCTTGGCGCTTTCTTCCAGGTTTAATCTGCTAGCCAAATCCTGAAGCCGAGCTGTTTGATCAGCAGCATCTCCAGCAGTTTTAATGTTAGAAAGTTCAACTTGTTTGTTACGCTCAAGTTGGTCGGTTTGATCAGTGAGTTGGAGTGGATTAAACCCTTGGCGTTCTATTGGACTTTGATAGCCTTGTTGTAGTTGTAGTTCTTTAGATTGTGCCATGGCTTATTAGAAAAACTTGGGTGCTCCTGCTGCATAAGCTCCAACATTGGTGCTGCTTAAGTTAGAACTACCGAACGTAGTACCACCACCACCGCCACCACCACCTTTAAAAGGAGATCCAGCGGAGAAGAAACTTGCTGCACCACCAGCCAAAGCACTGGCAATAGTTAGGCCAGCATTAGGTTGGAATGGTTTGCTGGGCATTTCTATTGGAGTAAATTGTTGCAACTCTGGGAGAATACCAAGATCTCCATAAGCACCAAAAATAGATTGAGTTGCTTGCCTACCAAGCGCCTGCTTGGTTCGACCAGCTTGGCCAACAACACCAACGAGCCTTTCAGCTTCCATGGCTGCATTACGACCAAATACACCAAGAGTTCCCATAACATCAGCACGTTGCCTAGAACGACTTGTTCCTTCAAAAGCAGCGCGGTTATAACCAACAGCTTGAGAAAGAGCTGCTAGTTGTCCTTGCCTAGAATAAGCAGACTGAGCAAATGCTTGCCCCAATTCACGTTGAATGTCCTCACCAGCACGTGCATAGTCTTCTTGAATAAAGCCCAGGTTCTGCTGGAAACGACCTGTTTGATAACCGTAAATATCGGCAGTACGCTTATTAGCTGCCGAGATCAGTTGCATGTTCAACGCATTTTGACGCTGAACCCGACCCTTTTCAGCTTCGTACTCTTGCTGACGTTGTGCACTTGCGGAGCTAGACCCAAGCAGGGATTGGCCGATACTAAGACCAGCCATAATACTGGCGCTTATCGGTTCAAATGCCATAATTTACCTTTGCAAATTCCACGTAATAGATGTTTCTTGTGTCGCACAGAACGACGTTAATAACCTTGAAACCAATAAGTCTCAAGAACTTTCTTAGATTATTGTTCTGAATATCTACTCGGTTCCAAAGCATTGGTCCCAAAGTTTTAACAAACTCTCTAGCCCATTTGATAAATGATTTAGGGTGTTTACGGATCTCATGTGTCATGTTCATCCATATGCACCCATAATCATCAACACCAAATAACGCAGCAGGTTTGTTGTCGGGACTAATTAAAAGTAAGGGATTACCATAAAGTACAGCATTAGCTATACAAAGGACTGGATGTTTACCAGCCCTATAAAAATCTTCGATACCTTCTTCTAATAGATCCTTTGCTATCACAGGTACATCTTCTAAGGTTGCAGGTCTGACGCTGAACCCGTGGGTGGAATTGCTCATGGTTAACCTTCTCGGTAGAAACGGCTGCTGTACTTACCTTCCCATGTTATATCCAACAGACTCACCGGGAATGGAGTATCACCAATGATTCTAATAGAAGTATTACGGTTACGTTGGTAAATAGGTACAACGTGAACAGCACTAGCGGAAAGGTTAACGTTATTCAGAACGTAGGTATTTGGTAGAGTGGTAGACACTACGTTATTCCAAGTTGGAATACCTGTCAAATCAATCTCATAAGTTACAGGACCACTCAAACCTGTAGCCACATTGATACGGTGTAGAACAAGATCAGCAGTTTGATCACTACTAACAAAGTTCCCTTCATTTTTGGTGAGGAAAAACTTAGGTAGTTCCAATAACATCTGATACTGGAATCCAATAATCAAATCTCGTCCACGATAGTCACCATCAATGTCTGCATAGTAGGCACCAGTTGAACCTGCAACAGTAGGTTCCAGGACAGCACCAACTGATTCACTAGAAGTTTGGTTGTTACTACCAATGTAACCACCCAATGCTACAACAACGAATGTCTTACCAGATACAATATCATACGGTAGGAACACCCTTGTCGTATCAGTGCCAGCATTATATGTTCTGTAAGGGTTAATCGACCAATAATCCAAGAACACATCAGTTTTCTCCCCAGTAGGAAGGGTCAAGAACCCCTCATCACTAGACTGTCTGAGGTTATAGGATTGAATGTCAACTTTAGAACCATTAGCAACAACTGCATAGTAAGTGCTTTGATCAAAGAATTGATCCAGCAGTGTACCAGCAACATTCCATTTATACCAAGATTGAACTCGCTTTTCATTTAGCTGCAGGAATCTGTATTGATAGATTGTACTGCTACCAATTGTTCCAAGCGAAATAATAGATGCAGCTGCAGATGAAATAAAACTATCAACAGTACTTGGAATCAACTCTGGAATGTTATACGTCAGCTCTTCTGCTAAAGGCGGACTATCATTTCGTATATCAAGTAGGTTGAATACTTTGGTGTAAAGAGGTGTCTTAGCAATGAAGTTTGTAGAAATACCAGTAGATATTGCTTCAATGTTGGGATCACTTTCGTATGACGACATGGTGTTAATCTTAGCGGTTTTAGGGCTAAGAATGTCAGAGTCAGTACTCATCAAGAACTGCTCAGTATCACCAAACAGAATCAAACCAACAGCTGTAGGCCGCACATAATTCAAAGTAACAGGTTTAGCAGTCGATGCCGAAATATCAATCGGATCGTCATCAGTAGCTACTAATGCTGTAGTATTGAAAAAGTTAAACAGGTCACCAGCTTTACTCAAGGTAACTGTTTCATTAGACAAGAAACCAAGTCTATTCCGATAAAGGAACATGTGCTTGATTTGTGATCCAACAAAACTGGGGTTAGGGTTAGTGTTAAGATCACCAATAACCCGATCATCCCATGTTACAGGTTCATAGGTAAATGATCCATCAGTCTGACGTACCAACTGGTGTGGCATAGTCAACGGATCAAACTTATAAGTAATACCAGGACCAACAGTTTCTTCCCAGGTACCTACACCATAGGTTGCTCCAGCAGCAGAAGTATTAAACTGCAGCCACATATCATCAATGTCAACGTCAGCAGAGTTAATAACTTTTACAACGTAACCATCTTTAGACTGTGAGGGCAAATAGGAAACACTTGAAATGGAATCCTGAAAAGCATACATTGATTCTTGGGCTGGTCCACCTAATACTTGAATAGAGAACGCAGCTGTACAAGTGATGTAAATACTAGGACCAACTCTTACAGCAGTGTATGTTTTACCACCAAAAGTTTGGTTATGAATATCACCAACAAGGTCATCGAGAATAGAATCTGTATCACTAGATGCACCTGAGTTATGTGTTGCTCGTTGTGTTCCATCAAGGTAGATTTTATAATGACCATTACCTACAACAGCAAGAACCACCAAAGCCTGGTGAGGTAGAGCAGCAGTAGTTGTTGCATCCATTGCTACTGTTTTACCTTTGTTCAAGACAAATGTAAAGTCATTAAGAGTCAGTACTTCAATGTCTGATGGATCAGCATCTTTGAGGTAAGCATTAGATGGAACAGTAGTGATAGCACAATTAGCTACTTGAGTGTTATACAAACCAAGCTTAGTTGCTTCGTCAGTAACAGCATTGTTGTAGTTAGTTTGTGCTGTGTTCATGGCAGACAGTGCTGTTGCCAATTGACCTGCAGTGTTTACAGCTGCTACATCATGTATCGCTGTAAAGACCCTGTAACCGTCTGCAGCAAGCCTTGTATGCTCTTCGGTACGTTCGGTACCAAGGCTGTATCCAGCGGGCAAGGAGGAGCTTACAGACACCACTGTGTCAGCGTTCTTTACGGTGTAAACACCTGCTGCATTTTTAATAATACCTGAGTACAGGTAAGTGTCATAAAAAGCATAAGGAGCAGTAGGAAGAGTATAGTTATACCTTACATCAAATAACTCCTCGGTGGTTGCATTCTGACCAGCAAGAACTTCAGCGTAGGTAGACTGTGCAGCATTTAGCTCAGTCAACTTAGTTAGTGTAAAAGCTACAGCAGTATTATAGTTAGCCAATGTAGTCTTTACATTAGCTATGGTACACGTTCCAGGTACACCAGTATTGGTTCCCATGTTAACAGCACGTGGGGAACCATCGACTAGACTCCAGATACGAAATATGTTATTTGCATATTGAGCAACATATTTCTCACTAGCATCCCTAAGAATCGAAAACCAACGACCAGTGGTGGTAGCGTTTGTCAACGACTCAATGTATTCACCACCGGGACGCTTTAGCATACCCAACGCAAAGTCAGGCAGTGTATTCTCAGCATCTCGGACTTGACCGGGAAACTTCCTGCTATCAGGTTGTTGAGAGATACCAAGAAATAGGTTTGGGATTCTCTGGGAAATTGTACTCATCGCATCAAAGCTTGGTAAGGTTGATAGCTTGTGTAATAGTTATGACCGTTTTTAAAGCCAAACATTGAATAGTCACCTTGGTTACATTCGTATTCCAAAGCACCAGCTCGTGTAAGGATTTCTTGTTCAGCCAGAAGCTTGTTGATTTCTTGGTCACCAATTAGTTTGGTAGCACACATCCGTGCAGACCTTGCAGTGATGTACGCTTGAATAGCAGGAGGTACATCAGTAAAATCAAAGTACCAAACCAGATCAACGTGAATAGTCTCAGTGAATTGGTAAGTGTGGTTAAGTCTGTCATACAACTTACCGCTACGACGAACCAGATCGTAATCGTTTTTATGTTTATCTACATTTGCATCCATCTGTAGAACGTTGTACGGATAAGCAATCTCATTGGTTGTTGAATCTGGAATCATTTCATAATCCAGTTCAGTATTAAAAATCCAACCTTCTGATTGTACCTGCTTGTTTATTTCACGAAGTGTGTTAAGGACAATAGATACCTCAGGATTCTGAAGATCCAAGGTGGTGACAGGAGCCTGTCCCACTGAGCTAAGTATTTGATTTACAGCATCCAGTTCGGTGGACACAGCATAAGTAGGAAAGGGCATCTCTGTTCACAAAGAATAAAAAAAAGGGGAGCCGAAGCTCCCCCAGGATTGATTGTTAAAATCAGAAAGCGGAAGGCGCAGTGCCACCCACATACAGCTCAACAGCAGCAGCGGGGTTCAGGTAGTCAGCACCCATGGCCAGACGGCCAAGGATCACATCGCCCTGGTAGATCACCGACACGTCGCCGCTGGTCACTTGCACTTGAGGACCAATGGCCTCAACCACACCAGCAGCTTCCTTCTGGAAGATCAGACCGCAGGACTTGGTACCAACTTCAGCAGCAGTACCGTAGTCATTCTGGATACCGGTGGTAGCGGGGCTAGCGTTATCCAGAGCAGGGTTCACGAAGCTACCCAGGTTGCCAGGAGCAGTTTCGCCGGTGGTACCGCCGTAAGCAGCACCGTAGTTACCCAGGAACGGAATGTTCATGGACTTGTAGATCTTGATACCGGCAATCTCGATGATGCCGTTACCGTTCTGCAGGCTATCACCTTGCACGTCACGATTCACCAGACCGTTGGAACCGATAGCTTGGATCAGAGCATAGTACTGGCGGGGGTTCAGAACACCCACACGACCATCAGAGGTTACACCCTTTTCATCCATAGCAGCAGCAGCGTCATAGAACGCAGCCACCAGAGCAGCGGAATCAAAAGCGTCAGAATCGTTGGCAGAAGTACCAACACGAATCTGGGTACCACCAGGCTCAACGAAGCTGGCCTTGGTGATGGGGCTAGCAGAACGAGCACCACGAGCGATAGCACGGAAGATATAACGGTCATACTTCTCAGCGAGAGCATAACCAATCTTGCGGCTGATTTCGCTACGCAGGTCGTAGTGCGAAAGCACCTCATCCAATTCGTACACGAAAGCCGAGCTGATTAGAAGGTCATCACAGGTGATGGTCTTCTCAGCCACCGGAGGTGCACCATCGGTGTTACCAAGGATGCTATTGCCGGGGGTGTGATACTCAGCCGTGGTACGACCGGTATAGATGAACTGCAGGCTCTTGCCACCCTTGAGGGTGCGCTTCATCACCAGATCACGAGCAATCGACTCGCGCTGGAAGCCTTTGAACATTTCACCCGAAAACAGTTTCAGGTAAAGAGCACGGGCATCGCCCGCACCATTAGATTGACCAGGGCGCGTAAGCAGCGCCGGGTCAACACTAGATTGATGAGCCATTGTTTTTTTTTAAAGAGAGTTAATGTTTAATCGACTCTCTGAACGTTCAGAGTTATTTAGTTTTTATTGTGGTCTATCCCACCGTCTAGACGGCGAAGGGTGTCCTCGTAAGGGCCAACGCCAAGAGGAAGGGGATCCGACTTTGAGGTGTCCCCAACCTTATTAAATTAACCGATGATCGGTGCAGTCAAAGCCACAGGAGTGGTTTCAGCTGCAGCAAGATCAAGCGGGAAGTTGTGTGCATTCCGTTCGTGCATTACCTCAAAGCCAAGACCAGCTCGGTTGAGGATGTCTGCCCAGGTGTTAATGACGTTGCCTTGGTTATCAAGGAGTGATTGGTTAAAGTTAAAACCATTCAGGTTAAACGCCATAGTACTTACTCCAAGTGCAGCAAACCAAATGCCAACCACAGGCCAAGCAGCGAGGAAGAAGTGAAGACTACGGCTGTTATTAAAGGAAGCGTATTGGAAGATAAGCCTACCAAAGTAGCCGTGAGCAGCGACAATGTTATAAGTCTCTTCTTCTTGTCCAAACTTGTACCCATAGTTTTGACTTTCCGTTTCAGTAGTTTCACGCACAAGCGAGGACGTAACCAGCGAACCATGCATTGCACTGAATAGCGATCCACCAAACACACCGGCCACACCCAGCATGTGGAAGGGGTGCATCAGAATGTTATGTTCGGCTTGGAACACCAGCATGTAGTTAAAGGTTCCCGAAATGCCCAAAGGCATAGCATCGGAGAACGAACCTTGACCAAACGGATAGACCAAAAATACTGCGGAAGCGGCGGCGACAGGAGCAGAATACGCGACAAAGATCCAGGGACGCATCCCTAGTCGATAGCTAAGTTCCCACTCTCGTCCCATGTAAGCATAGATGCCAATGAGGAAGTGGAAGACTGTGAGTTGAAATGGACCCCCGTTGTAGAGCCATTCATCAAGTGAATTAGCTTCCCAAATTGGGTAGAAGTGTAGTCCGATGGCGTTGCTGCTCGGAATGACGGCTCCCGATATGATGTTGTTTCCATAAAGAAGACTCCCGGATACGGGCTCACGGATGCCATCAATATCGACAGGAGGAGCCGCAACGAATGCAATGATGAAGCAGATGGTGGCGGCAAGAAGACACGGAATCATCAGTGTCCCAAACCAGCCAATATAAAGACGGTTGTTAGTGCTGGTTACCCAGCCACAAAAACGGTCCCAGTTAGACTGAGACCGAGGAGCTGCAAGAATAGCAGTCATAGTTGAAGTTAGTTAAGACGAGTTACTTGAACCCTTCCAACTCCAGAGTTAGTGAGACCAATTCGATCAGCCGCACCTTTACTGAGATCGATTGCCCTATTACCATGATAGGGACCACGATCATTGACCCGAACAACGGCACACCGTTTGAAACAAACT
>Ga0208050_1000128_pt1 | contig 16156 bp, 18 predicted proteins | sample LakMenEpi13Jun10_FD_150691 | JGI IMG/M metagenome (GOLD analysis project Ga0208050, IMG submission 150691) | Freshwater microbial communities from Lake Mendota, WI - 13JUN2010 deep hole epilimnion (SPAdes) | ecosystem: Environmental > Aquatic > Freshwater > Lake > Epilimnion/Euphotic zone ... | reverse complement strand
CGGAGCGCTGCTGGAGTGTGGCGGTCATGAGATCGAGGGGGGTGTGTCAGGGCTCCCCGAGAGGAACCAGGACGGAAGGAAGGACGGAAAACCGGCCTGTAGACCCAAACCCGAAGGCCTGGGGCGGAGGACCGGAAAACCGGCAGCCGGCTCCGTCGCTTCGGACTGTAACGGAAGATTGCGGCTTTCGTGAAGGGGGCTTCATGAAGTCGGTGCTTCATGGGGTTCGTTGACCGCCTGGATGCCTACCCCACCGCCTCGCCAACTGCCTCGCCAACTAACTCGCGTTGCTGCCTCGCCCAACTTGGCGAGGCAGCAGCGCAAACCACCGAAACCGACGGCCACCAGGGGTTGCCGCCAGCACGGCAAGGGGGCCGATGGCTGCTGAGCGGAGGTGGGCCACTGACCACTACCACCACCAGCTGCTGTCAGCACCGGTTGACACAAGACCTGCTGCCGCCTGAGCGGCGCCGGCATTTGCTGCACAACCCCAGTCGGCGCAGACAATGCCTGCAGAGAGCCGAACCTGGGAGCGCAAAACCAGCCAAGTGCCTCGGATCTGCTGCAGCGGCCGCTTGCCACGACGGTCGTTCTCGACACAGAGCTTGGCGGCCCGGGCCGCGAGGCTGAACAGCAGATCCCGCTCAGGTCCGTATGGACACCGTTCACCCTTACTGCCTATTCCGCAATCACAACCAGCGGATGGTCATCCTGCGTTGCGTCGGACCGGAGCACTTTTTTCACGAAAAGGTGATCTTCCCTTTTGAGGACTGGCTCTTCTCCTGCCCGGCCAGCAGCGACGTGCAGATCTGGAGCCACGGCAACGGCGGCACGGAACTGGTGGAAACGTTCCCCGCCAGCGATCTGCTCGTGCATGAACAAAAGTCCTTGGAGGTCACCGCTGCGATGAATCTCGAGTCCGAAGCGAGTGACGACCAGCTAGGTCTGGCCATCGTTGGCTGAACCGGCCGCTGGGTCCAGTTCCCCGGCCGATGGATGAGACACTGGCACCCACAGACCCCTTGACTCTGATCCGGTTCCTGAGCGCCATGAACCCTGGGGTGGTGGATCGCCAAGGGGCCGTGAGAGGAAGCAGGAACCTGCTCCAGCAGCCACCGGCTCCAGCCGAGCCGCGCCGGATGGTCGGGATGGGGTGGGCCCTCGACGGCGGTCGGAGGATGGAGATGGGCTGTGAGGGGGGCCAGGGTTGGTTCTTCGGGCTGCCGGTGCCCGCCGGGAAGCTGACCTGGAGCACGGAGGGCCCGATCCCCTGAGGGAAGCGGCTGATCTGACCACCATCATGAAGCCTGTGGCTGAACCGCAGTCCAAAACCGATCCGGCAGCGCCATCCGCCGTACCCGCTCCCAGGGGCCAGGGCCAGACCGTGGCGATTCCTGCGGACGCCCGGGGGCTGCCCACCCTGCTGCGGGTGATTGGTCCGGCCTACCTGGTGGCGGTGGGCTACATGGATCCAGGCAACTGGGCCACCGATCTGGCGGCGGGCTCCACTTATGGCTACAGCCTGCTCTGGGTGGTGGCCCTCTCCAGCCTGATGGCGGTGCTGCTGCAGTCCCTCTGCTGCCGGCTGGGCATCGCCACGGGCCTGGATCTGGCCCAGGCCTGCCGACGCCTTCTCCCCCGCGGCTGGGTGATTCCCCTCTGGCTCCTGGCCGAGGTGGCGATCGTGGCCTGTGACCTGGCCGAACTGGTGGGAACCGCCCTGGCCCTGCAGCTGCTCTTCGGCCTGCCCCTGCCGGTGGGTGTGCTGGTCACCGCCTTCGACACCCTGGTGCTGCTGGGGTTGCAGCGTTTCGGCATCCGGCGGCTTGAAGCGCTCGTGATCAGCTTGGTGGCCCTGGTCGGCGCCTGCTTCGCCGTGGAGATGCTGCTGCTGCGTCCCGACGTGGCCAGCGTGCTGGGAGGCCTGGTGCCGAGGATGGATTCCCTGCGCAACAGCTCCCAGCTCTATCTGGCCGCTGGGATCCTGGGCGCCACCGTGATGCCCCACAACCTCTATCTCCATTCCTCCCTGGTGCAGACCCGCCGCTGGGGGCCGGAGATGAACCAGCGGGCCCTCCGCTTCGCCACTCTCGACACGGTGATTGCCCTGAGCCTGGCCTTTCTGGTGAACGCCTCGATCCTGGTGCTGGCGGCCGGCACCTTCCATGGCCTTCCCGGTGCCCCCGTCACCGATCTAAGTGAGGCCCATCGCCTGCTGAGCCCGCTGCTGGGCACCACCGCCGCCGGCCTGCTGTTCGGCATCGCCCTGCTGGCGGCTGGCCAGAGCTCCACCCTCACCGCCACCCTCGCCGGCCAGATCGTGATGGAAGGCTTTCTCGAGATCCGCCTGCCCCAGTGGAAACGCCGGCTGCTCACCCGCAGCCTGGCCTTGGTGCCGGCCATGCTCACCGTGCTGCTGCTGGGGGACCGGGCCACTGGCCAATTGCTGATCCTCAGCCAGGTGGTGCTGAGCCTGCAGCTGCCCTTCGCCGTGCTGCCCCTGGTGTGGTTCTGCAGCCGCCGCAAGCTGATGGGCAACCTGCGGGCACCGAACTGGCTGCTGCTTCTGGACTGGATAACGGCCGCGGCGATTGTGGTGATCAATTCAGCGCTGTTGCTGAGCCTGGCGGCTTCCTGAACCGCCGGGCTGACCCGGCGGCTGACGGCGAAGAAGCCCGCTGATCAGGGGCTCGGCCTGTTGGTGCGCAGGAGGTTGTAAGCGGCGGCAAGGCACACGATCACAGCACCCACACCCAGCAGAAGAATGGGGTCCTTGTCATGCCCCGGAGGCATCACGATCACCTTCCGCGCCACGGCGGTGAGGGCGGTGAGCAGCACCATTTCGGTGTGGATCGACTGATCCTTGAGATAGGCGGTGATGTTCTGCAGCACCTCCAGCCCGATCAGCAGCAGCAGCAGCCGATCCAGCAGCTGAATCAAGCCGCCATCCAGCCAGTTCTGGCTCGGTTGCAGCAGCGCCTGGGCGGTGACGAGGACGAGCTGCAGGGTGCCGGCCACCAAGACCACGATCAGCACCAGCGCCAGAACTCGCGAGAGATTTCGCTCGAACCGCTCGACGAGGGCGACGAAGGGAGGGGATTGAGGGAGGGGCATCGGAGCAGCCGCGGCGGCGGTGGCTTCGATTCTGGAGTGGGAGTTGGTCGGCTGGGCCCAGCTGCGTTCCAGCGGTTCCAGGATCGCCCGGGGCCGATTCTGGCGGTGCATGGGCCTCGGCCACAGGTCCCCTGACCCAGGCCGCGCCGCCGCAGCCTGGCTGACCCGCATCCCCCTGTCAGACCTTCATCCACCTGAGAGCTCAGCACAGCAGCGGGCATCCCCAGCAGAACGGTTTCCAGGTCGGCATCCCGGCGCAGGCTGGCGAACAGGCCCGAAACGGCCTCGGCCCGGTCGATCCGAAAGGAGAGTGAGGCCTGCACGTGCTCGAAGGCCAGGCTCTCGGCGTGGTTGCGACTCCGACGCAGCGGCGTTGAGCCGTGGGCATCGCCACTCGGGGAGCCTTCACAGTGGCTGAACAGTGGAAGGCATCCGCACGCCTGGCATGCCCTCCACGACCGTGCTGCTGCTCGCGGGGACGGCGGTGATGGCCGTTCCCTTTCTGCTGCGCAGCTGACAGTTGCAGCAACGCTGCATACGGTGCGGAAAAGCTTCCGTGCCCCCACCATGGGCCAGATCGAACATGCCCTGATCACGGCGGCCTACCGGATGGCGAACGGCACCGTGCCCGAGGAGCATCGCCAGCCGGTGGATGCCACGCTCGACTGCATGGCCCAGGCGCTCCAGGAAACCTGCCGGATCTATGGATTCAGCGAAGCCGATACGGCCCGCTTCCTGATGAGCTTCGCCCTCCGGGTGGGGCGCCTCAATCCGGAGATCGACAACCGTCGCCAACTGCGGGAGGTCGAGGCCCGTCTGATGACCACCTGCGGGCTGCTGAGCAGCTCGGGAGAATCACCGGGTTGAAGCGGGATCCGGCGGCCGTTCGCCCTCAACAGCCGACCCGAGAACGGACTTCTCCCGGATCGGGAGCTGGCGAAACGGGTTCGGGTGCGATCAGATCAGCCGCCCGGCGGGCATCGCCGAGCACCTGGAGCAGCAGCCGCGAATCCTGTCGAAGCAGCTCGCACCAATGGCGAAGGTAGGCGGCGTGGTTGGCTGTGTCGCTGCCGATGGCGAGTCGCTCGCCGAGCAGCACGGCCCCCAGCTCGGCCACGAGTTCCTCGCGGGCATAGGCCGCCGATCCGAAGCCAGCGGCAAGGTTCCGGGCCAGACGGCTGGGATGGCCCGTGGAGTGAATCGCCTCATGGGCCCAGGTGGCCAGACGGGCAGCGGCGGCATGAAAACTGCTGCGATCGGGAATCTCGATGCGATCCAGATCGGGCCGGTAGCAGGCCCGGTCCCCCCCCTCGAGCATCGGCACGGGCCAGGCAGCCAGGGTCGCCGCCGCCGCTGCCAACCGCTCCGATTCACTGCGGCTTAGGACCTGGGCCTGGGCCCTGCAGCCGGCGATGCGCTCGGCCAGGCCACGGCTGGCCTGGGCATCCCCCACCAGATCCGCGGCATTGAACACCACCATCGGTCGGAAGCGGATCCCCTGGCGGGGGGCTCGGGCAGGCGTTCCGCTCTCGCCATCTGCGGCCGTCACCTCCGCTTCGGCAGCCGAGGCTCCGTCCGGTGAGGTCAGCCCAACCTGTTCCTGCTCCCAGCGCAGCGGACGCAGGATCATGACCCCCCGGCTGCCCCGACGGGGCGCCAGATCAAGCCGACGGGCCTCCCCCCAGCCGCACCAATAGGGAAGGCTTGATCCGCGCAGGTGCAGACCCAGGGTGAGCAGCACCGGATTGCTGCCCCGGTAGGGCCTGCCGGTGATCAGGTTCACGTGCACACCGCTCCCCTCCCGCCAGGGGCGACGCCAGGGCGCCTGGCCTGCCTCCATCAGGGCGATGAGGTCGGCCACCAGGCGCTCCTCGGTGTTGGCAGGGGGCCGCTGCCGCTCCGATGGCGGCGCGCTTAGAGGGCCGCCGGGATTTTGTGGGGGGGTGAACGGGGTGCTGGTTTGCATCGAGCCTGGGGCGCCATCCCTTGCCTGGTTCCACCACCTGTCCCAACAGCCAGTCCCAACAGCCAGTCACAACAACCGGTCCCATCTACAGGAGAGGGACATCGTTAAAGCAAGCAAGTCAGCGATATGCCTTGACAAAGGCTGCAGCGGTTGCGATGCACAAGCGCTTCAAGTGGATTTTTGATATCACCCAGGTTCGATGATCGCTTTTGAACCGATTCCACAGGGCTGCATGTCTGACGCCTTTGGTGATTACCTACACAGTATCGGCAGGCTGCCTCTGCTCACCCCTGCTGAAGAACTTCACCTTGGTACTGTAGTACAACAATGGCTATCCAACCCTAACTCCGATGCGGGTCTGGCCCGCCGAGGCCGCCGTGCCTTGAATCGCATGGTGACAGCGAACCTTCGACTTGTTGTCTCGGTCACACGCCATTACCAGACCCGTATTCGCCACCTACATCTTGACCCCCTCGATGTGGTGCAGGCGGGAACCCTCGGCTTGATCCGGGCGGTGGAGCGCTATTCACCCACCCGTGGCTATCGCTTCTCCACCTATGCTTATTGGTGGATTCGCCAGGCCGTGAACCGCCACCTGCATGAGCAATCTGGCGCCATCCGCCTCCCCTCCCAGGTCACCGCGCTGGCGATGAAGGCCCGCTTTCTCCAGGGCTCGGAAGGTCGTGGCCTGAAACTCGGTGAGCTGGCGGCGCGGCTCGGGGAAACGGAAAAACGGGTGGCCTTCGTGCTCCGCGTCACCCACGAAGCCCACGCCATCTCCCTGGATCAGCCGGTGGGCGGTGAGGAGGGGGAAGTGTGCCTGGGGGATCTAATCCCGATGCCCTCAGCCCTCCCCTCCCAGGAGGATTACGGCTGGTTGCACGGAGAGGTGGAGCAGCTTGACCAGCTTGAACAACAGCTGCTGCATCTGCGGTTTCGCGAAGACAACCCCCTCTCCCTGGCCCGGGCGGCCGACTGCCTAGGGCTCACCAAGGAGAAGGTGCAGCGCCTGGAGCGTCAGGCCTTCCACAAACTGCGGCGCCGGGTGGAGCCCATGCTCGAACCTCAGCGGCTCACCGCCTGCAGCGCCACCCGGTAGTCCATCGTGGATCCCACGCCCGTGCCCCGGTAGCTGCCGCTCACCGGGGCAGCCCGGCGATGGTCAGGAGCGGTGGCCAGGGCCACGTGGCCATCGGCCACCGCCAGTCCGAGGCTGGGGTCGTAGGCCCGCCACCCAGCCCCCGGCAGATAGACCTCCGCCCAGGCATGCAGTTCCTGTTCGGTGACTTCCGGCGGATGGTGCATCGAATAACCGCTCACGAAGCGAGCGGCCAGCCCCTGGCTGCGGCAGGCCGCCACGTAGAGGATGGCGGTATCGCGACAGGCCCCGCTGCGGCCGGCCAGGGTCTCGGCGGGCTGCAGCGGATCACCGTCCGGCCGGCCCACGTGGTGAAAGCCATGGTGGATCCCATCGGCGAGGGCCATCAGGAACGGGGCCGTGCTCTGGCCCACGCCCGCCGCCAGTTCCGCAGCCCAGGTCGCCACCTCCGGATCGACCGGATCCCGGGCCAGGAAGGGGCTCAGGGAGAGGGCGGTGGCGTCGTCATAACGGGCCGGCAGGCTCGCGACGGCCGGATCGGTGATGATCCAGTTGAAAGGGTTGTCCAGCAGGGTCTCCACTTCCATCGTCACGATCAGATCGAGCCGATCCCGCAGGTCGTCGAACCAGACCACCTGACTAGAATTGCCATCAGCATCAAGCCCGGAGCTGAGTCCACTGAGAGGCTCCTCCACCTCCAGGTTGTGATGCAGCAACCGTTGAGATGAATCCTGACGTGGGGTGAGGCGAAGCGTGAGCGGCTCGAAGAAGACCGGCCGGTCATAGCGGTAGTGGAGGCTGTGCCGGATCCGGAAGAGCATGGCGAACACGCGGAGCGGACTGGACACCCAGGATGTCAGCCCCGCTGCGGGGTGTCCCAATCGAGGGCATCGGACACCATGCCCCGGAACGGCTCCCCCACCCCGTAGGTGATCAGCGGCTCCACTCCCAGATCCTCAACCAGGGGAAAGAGGCGCAGCGAAAACCACTGCAGGAACAGATCAAAGCAGCGCGGGGATGGCCAGAGCTGCCGGTCCACACACCAGAGATCGAGTTCGGCAGCGAAGATCTCCTCATGCAGGCCCCTGAGCAGAGCCAGGGCAGCCGCTTCATTGTCGTAGGCGGGGATGAGATAAAGGCTCTCGTCCGCCGGTCCGCCCTCCTGATCCTCCCGAGTCCAGAACGGACGGCTCCACTCCCGCATCGGTGGCTTCGGCGCCACGGCGAGCGCACAGCGGTTGAGCACGGCCATGGCAGGAAACAGCTCCATTTTCAAGCTAGCGATGGCCGGCGGGCGCCACAGACCGTGAAAGTGCGGAATCGCTGCTGCCGGATGTGGAACCCCAGAACACTGGCCACCGTTGAGCGCTTTCAAGGCTCGGCTCGATCAGGCTCGGCGGAGCACGCCATTCGAGGTCTCCAACGGCATGGGCATCACCGATGAACTGGCCAAGGAACGCAACCGCGCCGCCGCCGAGCGCACCCTGATGGCCTGGATCCGCACCTGCCTCTCGCTGATCAGCTTCGGCTTCGGCCTCGACAAGATCGTCGCCGCGATCCGCAGCAACGCCAGCTCCCAACCGGGCCATGCCCAACTCTCGGTCCGGCTGGTGGCCGTGTCCTTCGTGCTCACCGGCATCCTGGCGATGGTGGCGGCCACCGTGCAACATCGGCGCGTGATCCGGCGGCTGCGCCGCCACGACTACACCTACCTCGAAGAACCCTCCATCGCCCTGGCCACCGCGGTGCTACTCACCCTGATCGGCCTGGTGACCCTGGGGCTGCTGGTGGCGGGCGCCCTGGAATCCTGATCAACGGCGGGAGCGCTGCAGCCGTTCGGGAGGGCGGGGTCCGGTGGCGCAGGGTGTCCCGCGGCATTTCGCCGAACAGGAGCCGGTAGTCCCGGGCGAAGTGGCCGGCGTTGAGAAAGCCCCACGCTGCAGCGATCGATCCGATTCGCACCTGATCGGGATCGGCCCCCAGCAGCAGCCGGCGCACGCCGTGGAGGCGTCGAAGCTTGACATAGGCCATCGGTCCCATGCCGAGGTGGTCGCGGAAGCCCTGGATCAGGCTGCGGCGGCTGGCATGGGCCTGACGGCAGAGATCGGCCAGGGTGATGGGCTGCTGGGGGTGGTCATCCAGCCAGCGCTGGGCTGCCTTCACGATCTCGATGCGCGCCGGTGGACGCGGCAGTCGGCCGACCTGGTCTGCGCCATGGATCAGGGCCTCCAGGAGCAGGGGAAGCAGATCCTCCAGAATCAGCCTCTGGCTAAGAGGCTGCTCCAGACGCCCGGGATCGCTCGCCACCAGGGCAAAGATCTGTCGCAGATAGGCACGCAGGCCCTCGCAGCGAAGGGGATCAACCAGGAGCAGATTGCGGCGGCAGGCCCCCTGAAGATCGAAGCCCTCACAACCCAGCTGATCGGCCCAGTTGCACAGCGTGTCGATGGGAATCACCACCAGCCCCAGCACCACCTCCCTGGGGAGCGTGAGGTGCACCTCGCGGCCACTGTCCACGCCGAATAGGCAGGACTCCGGCAGGCAGGAGCCATGGGCCCGTATCGGCGGCCGGTCCCCGGCAGGCTCGAGGTCGAGGCCGATGGTGAGATCACCCAGCGGCTTGGGCCCCCAGCTGTGGATGCGACGATCCATTCGCAACCGCAACAACCGCAGCGGGCCGATCCTGACCGCCACCACCCCGCCGGCGAGATTGCCCCCATCGAGCTGGAGCAACTGAAGCGGCAAAGTCAGGCGGCGGATCACCGCCTCCATCTCCTCCACGCCCGACCAGCTCTGCAGGCTCCAGGAGGCCGATCCAGAGCCGCCGGGAGGAGCAGTGGGGAGCTGGGTTTCCGGAAACGCGGCCTGCATGGATTTTGTGCGTTTCTTGAGCAACCCTTCGAAAATTATGCATTCACAATGGCTGTTGTTGGAGTGGACCATCCAACGACCGGTCACCCACAGCCACGCATACCGCCACCCCCCCGCCACCAACTTCCGGCGGATTCAAAACGCACACCTCCCTGTTCTCAGCCCAGTCATGACGGCATCGATGACCCAGCAACAGCAAACAGGCTCCTGGTCGATTGGTCCCTACTGGATGGATGCCGATGGCCATCTCTCCCTCGGGACAGCATCCGTGCCCCTTTCTCCCCTGCAGCGGCGCCTGCTGCTCTCCCTCGTGCGTCACGCGGGGCATGTGCTGGAGAAGGACAACCTGCTGCAGGAGGTGTGGGGTCACACCCAGGTCAGCGACGTGAGCCTGGCCCGCGCCGTGCACGGCCTGCGGCGCATCCTCGACAACGGTCCCCTCGGGTCCCGGGTGATTCGCACCATCTACGGCAGCGGCTACCGCTTCGATGGGCCGGTCAGTCAGATCAGCGCGAAGGCGGCCACCGGCTCTGAACCCGAAGCCGGTGGCTTCCCTTCAGCCCAGACCCTGGGGCATTTCGTGGAAGGACTGGTGCAGGTGCGCCACCGGGATCCCCGCCAACTGCCGAACGCGGCCGAGCATTTCCGCCGCTGCCTGATCAGCTCTCCGGGGTTCGCACCGGCCCAGGTCAAGCTGGCCGCCACCCTGCTGAGCCAGTACCAATGGGGGCAGGCCTCAGCCGCTTCGATCGAGGCGGAAGTGGAGAGCCTGCTGCGGCAAGCGGAAGCTTCGGGCTCGGTCACCGACGAGGCGAGGGCCCTGCGGATGGAGGTGCTCACCATGCTCCACTGGCAACCGAAGCTGGCTCAGGAGAGCTTCGCCGCCTGGCTGCCCCAACGGCTTCCGCCGGGGCCTTCCCGCCACGGCTGGATCCGGCATCTGCTGGCCACCGGCCGACCGGAGGAGGCTCTGGCCCTGGTGGAGCCGGAACTGAGCGACGACAACCCCTCGGGCTGGTTTTTGGGCGGGCTGTGCCAACTCCAGATGGGTCGCCTGGATGGGGCCATCGCCACGCTGCGCCAACCGTTGCGGCTCGATGCCTCCTTGGCAGCCCCCCGCTGGCTGCTCGCCCTCAGCCTTGCCCAGGCCAACCGCGGCAAGGAAGCGCTGCAGGAGCTGGCCCAGTGCCGCCTGATGGAACCCCAACAGGACAGCCACCTAGCGGCTGCGGCCCTGGTGCTGGCCCTCAGCGGCGAGGGAGAGCGGGCCGCTGGCCTGCTCGGTGCGGCCCTGCGCAGCAGCGGGGCAGAGCCGTTGGCGATGGCCACCTTCTGGGGGCTGGTGGCTGTGAGCCTCGGCGAGGATGCGGCGGCTGCGCGCCTGCTGGAGCGGGCCATTCGGGAACGCTGCGGTCTGGCCCCCATCGTCTGGAACTGGAGCGGCCTGGATCGCCTGGGGGACAGCGCCGCCCTTCGCGCCTTCAGGGCAGAGATGGCTGGCCAGTTCCATCAGCAGGCCCCCGTCCCCGCCGAGGCGATCGAGGGGTTCAACGCAGCCTGAGGCCTCTGGGCGCCGATCGGCGCCCGGAACACCGGCCCATGCTCAGCACGGCATGGGCTGGTGGAATCCCGCGAATCCGCAGGCAAAAGCGGCGCGGTATCAACTGCGGCATCGCTGCACTTTCTGAGTGGCCACCGCCCGCGGCCTTGGCCAGCATGCAGATGTGCGCCATCCACAAGCCATGCCCAACGGCAAACCCAACATCCTCATCCTCTGGGGCGACGACATCGGCCAGAGCAACCTCAGTTGTTACAGCGATGGGCTGATGGGGTATCAAACGCCCAACATCGACCGGGTCGCAAAGGAGGGCGGCAAGTTCATCCACTACTACGCCGAGCAGAGCTGCACCGCCGGCCGCGCCGCCTTCATCTCCGGTCAGAGCGTGTTCCGCACCGGGCTCTCCAAGGTGGGGCTACCTGGGGCCGAGCTGGGCTACCGCACCGAGGATCCCACCATCGCCGGCCTGCTCAAGCCCCTCGGCTACCGCACCGGCCAGTTTGGCAAGAACCATTTCGGCGACCGCGATGAGCACCTGCCCACCAACCAGGGCTTCGATGAATTCTTCGGCAACCTTTATCACCTGAATGCCGAGGAGGAGCCGGAACTGAGGGATTATCCCAACCCCCACGATTTCCCCGATTTCAAGAAGAACTACGGCCCCCGCGGCGTGCTTCATAGCTGGGCCAATCCCGATGGCAGCCAGCGAATCGAGAACACCGGGCCGCTCACCAAGAAACGCCAGGAGACCTGCGACGACGAATTTCTGGTGGAGGCCAAGCGCTTCATCCGTGACGCGGTGGCCTCGGGCGAGCCGTTCTTCGTGTGGTTCAACACCACCCACATGCACTTCCGCACCCATGCCCGGCCCCAGGACGTGGGCCGTTCCGGCCGTTGGCAGTCGGAATACCACGACGTGATGATCTATCACGACGAGTGCATCGGCGAGATGCTCAACCTGCTCGATGAGCTGGGCGTCACGGACGACACCATCGTGATGTATAGCACCGACAACGGGCCCCACATGAACAGCTGGCCCGATGCCGGCATGACCCCCTTCCGCAGCGAAAAGAACACCAACTGGGAAGGGGCCTACCGGGTGCCCGCCCTGGTGCGCTGGCCCGGCAAGATCGCGCCCGGCACCCTGTTCACCGACATCGTCAGCCACCTCGACTGGCTGCCCACCCTGCTGGCGGCGGCCGGCGAACCAGCGATCAAGGAAAAGCTGCTGAGCGGTCACCAGGCGGGCAGTCGCCACTACAAGGTGCATCTCGACGGCTACAACATGCTCGATTACTGGACCGGCCAGAGCGAGCGGAGCCCCCGCACCGAATTCTTCTACTTCTCCGACGACGGCGACCTCACCGGCCTGCGGTACGACAACTGGAAGTTCGTGTTCATGGAGCAGCGGGCCACCGGTACCTGTCAGATCTGGGCCGAGCCCTTCACCGTGCTGCGACTGCCCAAGATCTTCAACCTGCTCACCGATCCCTACGAGCGGGCTGACATCACCTCCAACACCTATTGGGACTGGATGCTGGACCACGCCTTCGCCCTGGTGCCCGCCCAGCGCTTGGTGGCGGAATTCCTGGCCACCTTCCAGCAATACCCGCCCCGCCAGAAGGCCGCCAGCTTCTCCCTCGAGGATGTGATGGCGAAGATGACCCAGGGGGCCAGCGGCGGCGGCTGAGCCGATCCTTCCCAATACCTTTCCGTTCCGTTTCGGGAGCCCTCGCTCCGCTGCCAAGTGCGGCGGAGCGACCTAGAAACGATTGAACGGCAGACACCCAGGCACCGCACGCCCCCTGGTTCTGGAACTCCTCCTGGAAGCTGCCCTCCGGCTTTCTGGTTCCGAAAGACACCCTCTTTCAACTGCCGTGCTTCTCGCCCTCTCTCTCATGCCCCCACCGCTCCTTCGCGGCGTCCTTGTCTGCGCCGCCGCTCTGCTGGGATCGTGCCTGGTGCCCGCTGCTGCCCACAGCCAGGGCCAGCCGGCCCCGTCCAAGGCCACGGCCAGCAGGGTGCTATATACCCTCGCCACCCAATGCAGCCTGGCCGGTGGTCCTGCCCAGCCGTGCACCGTTGAAGCGATCGATGAAGGAGGCACCACCATCTACCGCCATCGGATCGGAGCGCAGACCATTGCGGTGAGGATCATCGATTCCCCGGTGACGATGGCGATCCAGAGCGGCACCAGCACCACTTGGGTCCCGCTGCGCAGCGCCGGTGCCCTGTTTTCCAGCAACAGCATCTGCTTCAACGGCCGCGAGCTCTGCGTGGTGAACCCCAACTACCTCAATAGCGTGCGGGAAGACCGTCAGGACCTGCGCCTACAGGGCCGGGATCTGGTGAAGGTGCACTTCGGCCCCGACGGCCGTGTAAATGCCACCTGCTACGACGCGGGTTGCGAGGCCGACCTGCGATGAGCGCACCCCCGATCAGCACGACGTCCTGGCGTCGTCGGACCAGCCTGGTGCTGGCCCTGGTGCTCACCCTGCCCTCGATGACCTCGCCCCTGGCGGCCCTGGCAGTGTCTCAAGACGCCTCCCCGGACCTCCTGATCGCCCGCGGTGGCGGTGGCGGCGGTGCTCGTGGTGGTGGCGGCGCTCGTGGGGGCGGTGGCGGCGCTCGTGGAAGCGGTGGCGGTGCCCGTGGGGGTGGCGACTTCGGTGGCGGTCGCAGCGGCTTTCAAAACACTGGAGGGGCCGCCGGCCTCAACCGCGGCACCAGCCGTCCCACCGGGGGATGGAGCCAATCGGTGCGCGGCAATGCGCCAAGTCCTGGCTTAAGTCGACCAGCCTCAAGGCCATCCGGCGGCATCAACGGCGCGGACCGCACCCCCAGCAGCCTCGGCGCGGGCAACCGCACCCCCGCCGGGTTCGGTGGCGGCGCACGCACCCCGGGCAGCCTGAGCGGTACCGACCGCACGCCGGGCAGCCTGGGCGGTATCGACCGCACGCCAGGAAGCATCGACCGCTCCAACCTGGGCAACCGCACCGGTCTGAGCAACGGCAACCTCAACAGGGGCAACCTGGACGGCAACCTCAACCGCGGCAACCTGGACCGCGGCAACCTGAATCGCAACGTCAACGGTCAGCGGGTGTTCAACGGCAACGTGAACAGCAACTGGAGCCGGAACTGGAATGTCAACAACGTGAACTTCTCGCCCGGTTGGGCCCGGCCCGGCTGGGGCTATGCCAGGCCCTGGGGCACCGGTTGGTACGGCGGTTGGGCTACCCCCGGCTGGGGCTGGTGGGGCGCTAACGCAGCCCTCTGGGGCATCACCACCCTGGCCTCGGCCGCGGTGATCAATGCGGCGGTGGATGCGGCGGTGTCCAGCAACACCACCTACATCGTGGTTCCCCAGACCAATTACCAACTGCTGTTCGGCACGGTGCAACCGGTTGGCAGCCAGGGGGTGTCCTTCCTGGTGCAAGCCGATGACGGCAGCACCTACAACCTCACGGCCGACTGCAACGCCGGCACGATCGATGGGGTTGCCCCCAACAGTGCTGCCCAGGCGGAGCTGCTCAATGCGGCCTGTCAGGTCGCCTACGGCTCAGCCTCCTGAAGCTCGGGGACCATGGCCAAAGGGACCGACCATGGCCAGGCTGGGTGAAGAACCCTTTCATGGGTGGAGCATCCATCCAAGCGGAGATCGCGATGAGCTGGAGCGAACTCGAACGTCTCGTGGAAGACGCCGAAACCGATGCGGTGATGCGAAGGGCCCTGCGTCATTGCCGCTCCCGCCGCGAGCTCCTGCTGGCGGCAGGCCGGCTGGGTTATGTCATCACCAAGGCCGACCTGCAGCAGGCCTGGATCCTCCAGCGCCCCGCCGCCGCTTCCCTGCGGGAGGCCAGCTGAGGTGGCACCAGCTGATCGCTCCGCCCTGGTGGTGAAACTGCAGATCCTCGGGGCCCTGGCTCTGCCCCTGGTGCTGATCGGGATTTGGCTGGGCTCGAGAGGATTCTTCCAGCCCCTTCCCGCCTCTTAAGTCGGCGCTGGGGGCTGGGGGCTGGGGCGCAGAAGGCGGCGGCGGCTGCCCTCACCCCTCTGGCAGGGCCTCGCCGGCGCGCTGCACGAGACGGCCGAGGTTCATGCCGGCCCGATAGGCGGCGTCATGGAGCTCGGCCCTCTGGGTGGCGTCGAGACCATCCCAGAAGGCGTGGAAGAGATCAAGGGATGCCTTGCCCGCCCCCACGAGTCCCGCCAGGGTCATCGGCAGGCTCAACCAGGGGAAGACCAGCAGCACCAAGCCCAGCACCAGACCCACCGCCGCCCCCTGCTGCATCGCGCTCCAGACGCTGCGAACGACCAGGCTGGCCTGGTCACGCCGGCTGATTTCACCGCGGCGCACCATCGCTTCGCACCGCAGGGCCGTCAGCAGGGCCTGGTAAACGCCATAGACCACCATGGCGCCGAGGGTGGACTCGCCCACGAACTTGCCGCCACCCTGGCCCGTGAGGCCGAGATCAAGGGAGGCCACTCCAGCCAGGGGAGCCACCTCCACGCCAGCCCGGGGAATCCGGAAAGGGTCGCGTTCGCGGGTCATGGAGCGGCGTCAGCCAGACGCATTGATCTTCGCGTGGAAGCATGCCGGCGCCAAGCGCAGGGGGTGGTGGGGATCCCCCCACCCCTTTGAAGTTGCCGTGAACAGCTCAGCGGATCACCAGCACGGGCACACCGGCCTGCACCAGCACCCGCTGGGTCTGACTGCCGAGGAGCATGCGCTGGAAGCCCCGGCGCCCATGGGAGGCCATCACGATCAGGTCGCAGCCGAGCCGGTCGGCAGCGGCCACGATCGCCCGATGGGGCCGTTCGCCGCTGATCCGCTCCGCCGTGGCCCCCACCCCCGCCGCCGCGGCGATCGCCATGGCCTCGCTCACCACCCGCTCGCTCTCCTGGCGGGCGGCACTGGCCAGGGTGGCCAGGGTGGCCGCATCGAGCCGTTCCCCCATGCCAGGCACCGGCATGCGGGGCTGCTGTTCCACCGTGAGCACGGTGATCCGGGCCCCGAGGGCCGCCGCCAGCCCCACCGCTTCCCGCACCGCCCGCAGGGAGCGCTCGGATCCATCAGTGGGAACCAGCAGATGGCTGTAGGGCATGGATCACCACTGCGCTGCCACCCTGTCTAAACCCGCTTCCGGGGCACGGCACCCCAGCCGCGGCAGCTGAAGCCGTGGGGCGTCCCGCGGGCTTGTGCCCGGACACGGGCACGGCGGCCCCCCGCCAGAATCGCGCCATGAAAGCTCTCCCTCTCCAGCACGCCGCAGACCTGGCCATTCCCGCCGCCTGGGCGGACCAGTGGTATCCCGTGGCTTTCCTGAGGGACCTGGATCGCTCCCGGCCCACGGCCTTCACCCTGCTAGGGAAAGACCTGGTGCTCTGGTGGGACCGTGCCGCCAACAGCTGGCAGGCGTTCGAGGATGTCTGCCCCCACCGGCTGGTGCCCCTGTCCGAGGGGCGCATCAACGCCGCTGGGCATCTGGAGTGCCCCTACCACGGCTGGAGTTTCGATGGCAGCGGCCATTGCGCCAGTCTGCCCAAG
>Ga0208050_1000127_pt1 | contig 16281 bp, 17 predicted proteins | sample LakMenEpi13Jun10_FD_150691 | JGI IMG/M metagenome (GOLD analysis project Ga0208050, IMG submission 150691) | Freshwater microbial communities from Lake Mendota, WI - 13JUN2010 deep hole epilimnion (SPAdes) | ecosystem: Environmental > Aquatic > Freshwater > Lake > Epilimnion/Euphotic zone ... | reverse complement strand
CTGGTTGGCGATGTTGTAGTCGTGCTGAGCCATCAGATAATCTCCCGGCCGTAGCCGATGGCAGTGTAGGTGAACTGGCGGCTCACAGCGGTGCCGGCACTGTCCCTAAAGGTTACTTGGAATCCAGTGCGTGTCACGGTAGCTACTGAGAAGTAGTCGCCTGTGCCCATGTTGAAGCCGGTTACTCCGATGCTGGGGGCTTCATAGAAGGCATTGGCGAAAGTAACCGAGTAAGTGCCAGCGCCGCTGGTCAGCGTGGCTGATTGCTCAGTTCGTTGCTGCAGTTCGACCACGCAGCCGAGTTCGTCAATCAGGATGTTCACTGATGGGTCGCTGCTGCTGGCGATCGTTTTGAACTGGAAGCCTTGGCCGCGAACGATGGCGTTGGCAAATTCGCGCCAGCTGCTCCAGGTCGGGGTTCCTGCCGGGTTGTCCTGGGTAGAACGCACGTAAAGTGTGGCATTCACCGAGTCAAGGTTGCCTTCATCAATAAGCGACCACGAATCTATCAGCTCTGATTTATCGTCCCAGAGGCCGTTGACGAGATAGGCACGTGTTAATAGTCTGCGTTGCAGGTTTACGTCAAACACGCCACCCATATCCAAGGTTGAGCCGAACTCATACTCACCCGAATTGAGCACACTACCCACGCTGTCGATTGTAGTTAAACTGTCCCATAAACCCATATCATCGACAAGCGTTCCGGTGCTTATGGTAAGCGCATCTAAATCTGCGCTGTAAAACATATCGATAGAGTTACCGTTGAATGGCGGGGTTTCTTGGTCTTCAGCGTAAGTTTGAACAAGAAAGCGAGGTAGCGGCGTAGGCAAGTCCGCCACTATTAAGGTCGCGTTCAATGATTTACGCCCACCGTCATCCTCAAACTTAAGTAGGTATGTTCCCTCCAGTAGCGGAACTTGCTTTTGCGTTTGATTACCTGATGCCGCTGGTACGATCTCGATGCTATTTTCCCACGTAACGCCCGTAAGATTTGGCGTGTGGCGGATTAGTACCTTACCCCCGATTTTAACGTCAAGCTCCGTAGATGCCTCCCAGCTGATGATGGCACTGGCTTGGTCGATGGGGACTAGCGATACGCCAGTAACGTCAGCTGGTAGCCCGGTTTTTCCGACTACATTGAATGAGAGCTGCGCTGGCAGCACCGAAGATTTAAGGCCCGCATTAACGCTATATACTTCTACTTCGTAAATCCCCGGCGTAGTATCAAAAATTTCAAGATCTAAACGCGATTGTACATTTGTTTGCCAGTTACCGTATTTGACACGCCAACGATAACGGTACTGATTTATGCCAGATACAGCCTGCCATGTAACTAGCAGTTTGGAGAGCGCACGACCGTTGTTTTCGTAAAGCGTTTCGACGGCCTGCAGGTTGCTGGGTGCCGGTGGGATCTCGTTTAGATCGGTAATATCACGTTCTGTAAGTGCCCGACCACGTTCGATGTAGTCATATTTTGATGCGTTGTACGCCAACGCAGTGACCTGGTACTGTGTTTGGTCTTGCTCGGTTACGCTAAGTACACGCCAAGTAGAGGACTGTAGGTTTGATGTTTGGTAAATCCAGACACTATTAGGGTTAGGTGCGGCCGGAAAGGCTGAATCTAGCGTAAGTACGGGTCCAACAATACTTACTACTGTGCGTGAAGCAACCGTACCGTCTGGCAAAATTACCGACAATGCGCCACCGACTGGCGTTAGGTCAACTGTATTGTCCACGGTTACTGTATTTGTTGTCGCCGTTTTAAGCCGTCCGCCACGACGAGTGCCGGAGCGTACTGGATCACTGATTTCAATGATCTGGCCAGGGCGTACCAGCAAACCGGCGTCAACTGAGGCAGTAAAACTTACTACTTCAGACTCGTTTTGTTCGGAATACAGTAGCCATTCACCGATTCTTCCGGCTTGACTACGGCTAGTGCAAGCAAAGGCTGATATTTCGGTGGTTACAACACCGTACTTGGCAATCGCTGCTTGGTCTTCAACTACTTCGCGGGCAATATCACGCAGACTCAGATCAAGATAACTAACGATTACAACTGTTGGCCTAGTTTTCAGGCTGCCGCCGGAGTAGCTGAAACCTTCCTCTGACACGTTGGCCAGCGTGAACAGGTAGGCAGGGTCACTGGGCTTGTCTTGGCTGATCGTTAGTGCGCCAGTGCTCCAGTAGGGCATCGCCCGGAAAGTGGAGCATAGGTCATTGATCAGCTTGTAGGCTTCCTCTTGCGTCTGGATGTTGATATTGCAGGAGAAGCGTGGTTCGGTACCACCAAAGCCGTCTGGTACCAGCTCGTTGGCGTACTGACTGGCGGAATAAAATGCCCACTTGTCAAGACGGGAGGCGCTACCAGTAAAGCTTTGCTTTTCTTGGTCGGTAAGTATATGATCACCGAAGCCGTAGCGGGTTGAGGTGAGTAAATCCCAGAGCACCATCGCAGGATCACTGCACCATTGAGCAGCTTTCCAGGTGCCGTCCCACGTACCTGTGTAGATCAATCGCCCGGTAGTCGAGTCAACAGTGGCATTGGAGGGGATGCGGATTTTTATGCCACGAACTAAGTACGAACGACGTGGAATTGAATTGAACTGTTCGGCACCTATGCGTAGGCCAACTAGGGCGCTGTTAGGGTAACGCAGTTTTGCGTACACAATTTCAGTGTAACTAAGCCAACTAAAGGCGTTAACAATTTTAGAAGACGCGCCTCCTACATCTTGTTCAGAATTATCATTCGTGATGCGTGTAAGCTTGATATTGACTGGTTTAGCGCCCTGTAGATTTACTAGGTACTCGCGTTGATAGGCGTCGGCAGTTCGCCCGTTAACTGTATCATCTATTGCGACTGTGTACCCGCCTCCGGCGTATTGAACTGAAATCTGAAATCTAAAAACGCTACCGACAATATCCCCTTGGTCGGTAAATCTTTGCAGAGCAGGAATGTTTATTGTTACACGAACTGCATCGACCGTTATGTCTGAAATGGTACGGACTACCGGAGTTGATTGCTCTACAACAACGCCAACGCCGATCTCATCTTCAACTTCTGAGAATCCTGGAATCGCTGGCTGTTCTTGCGTACCATTGCGAGCGTACGCAATAACATTGTTAAAGTTGTAAATACCGTCTTCACCTTGAAGCGGGGTATTATCGATGAAAATTGATTTTGCGCCGTTCTTTAGTCCCTCAATTTCTCCTTCGCTGATTAAGTCAATTATGCTTGCGTACTGCGTTGAATTGAGGCCGTCGGCGGCTTCCGTAGGTGAATAGGTGGCTTGACTACCTCCGCCTCCCTTGCCCCCGCCACCAGCACTTCCACCAGCACCAACAATCCGTTTCATCCGGTTACCTGCACGGTATCGGTGCCCGCTGAGATCACAATAGATCCCACTAAGGTTTCACCATAGACAATCGGCACCGGAGTACCCTGACGACTTGTGTTCTGGATACCACTGAAGCTATAAGACTTGCGTGGATCGTTAGGCGAATCGGTACCTAGGGAGAGGCGGGGTGTGGGGGTAATTAGTTGTGAAACGCCGCCAAGGATGAGGCTGGCGCCGATGCTTCCGATACCAAGAGCTAGCGACGAAAATTGAGTGCCGAAAATTGTGGCGGCAACGCCGCCGCCAAGGCCGGGGAGTGCAATAGCCAAGGCCACTAATGCCACTCCCGCGATGATTCGGCCCGTGGCACCGGCACCAGTCACAACGGGAACGAATTTTATGATCTGCCCACCGGCGGGGTCGTGCAGCTCGTCTTCACCGAGGTCGTAGTCGCCAAGACTTACGCGGTAGTGCTGGTCCGCCATGTGACGTTCCAGGTCTGGCCAGTTGGCGAGCAGGAAGCGTACGGCCTCGGCGGCGCTGCTTACGTCGGCTTCAAGCACACGCTTGCCGATGAACTTCGCCAGGCGTCCGTAGAGCTTGATCTTACGCAGCATGGCGAAGTCTCCTTCCCGTGCATTTTAGTAGCCATCCGCCGTAGAGGTCACGGCTGCTGAGGCGGCCTTGGAGATGGTGGAGCAGGAGCTGGTCGCCAAGGTAAACGCCGACATGGTTGAGGCCGGTGCTATTGATTGCCATGAGTATGGCGTCACCGGGTTGCAGCTCCTCGTCGTCGCGTAACTCGCGGAAACCTGTGTCGCGCCAGCAGGCATCGAACATCGGGTCTAGGCGGAAGCTTTCTGCGTGCAGGGGGCGCTGCCAATCGCGTAAGTGGATGCCCTGTTCGGCGTAGTAGTCGCGTACCAGTGTCCAGCAGTCCGTTATGCCCCAGACCCACTGGCGGCCGACGAGCGGGGCAGTGTAGCCTTCAGGCTTGCATTCGCCCCACGTTTCGGTTTTGGGGTTGACGACGTACCAAGGGAGATTCGTTTTTTCGCAGGCCAGACGGTCCGCCTGGGACGGGAAGGGAGGCGTGGTTGGGTGACTGTGGATGATTGCAGTGATCTCGCCCGCATCCTCGGCAGCGGCGTAGTCGGCGGGATCGAGGGCGAAAAATTCGTCTGGATCTGTTGCCAAGTTCTTACAGGGCCAGTAATGATCGCGGCCTTTTACGACGACCAACAGGCCGCACGCCTCTTTAGGGTCTTCCGCCTTGGCGTGCGTTAATGCTGCATCGCGCCAGGGCATGTCAACCACCTTACGCGAAGAACGCTCCAATGCCAGGGAATGAGCCGAACGGAAGCTCCGCAGTTGCTCCAAAGCGTGCCTTGCAACTGCTCAGCCGCTTACCGCAAACATCGAGCACCTGACTGTTCACACCTTGATCAGATTCGTCGAAATAAACAACGCTGTTTAGATAAGGGTAAGTGGATAAGTAGTAAGTGGCATTAAACCCGCCCCCGGTATTACCTTGGCGTCCTTCCCATATTCCATAGTCGCGGTAGTGCTGGTTTGCAGTAGAAAGAGTATAAAGAGCCGCGACGTCTGGATAGGTTGCCAGATAGTATGTTGCGTCGAACTGCCCCGTGCTGTTGATGTTCAGATTTTCTGTGTAACCAAATGCGACGTAGTGCTCGCGTAATGGCCTTGCTGCGGGACCGGTCGGGGTGTAACCGCATTCAGCTGACTTGTAGACCCACTGGCAGATGTTGCTGATGCACTGGCGCTTTGGTGCGCGAACGCCGGCTAGGTCAAATGCCGCGCATAGCTCTAGCTCAACAATGTCGCGTGTTTCAACAGACTTACGGTCCACGTAATAGATTTCACGCGGAAACTCAGCTGTTGGATCTGGGGTGCCGTAAGGGTTGACATTACCGGGAAAGTTGGCGGCGTCCAGGTAACGGGCTAACGTGCGGATGCGCGTGACCTTGGCGCCTTCAAGCCCTCTGGGTAATCCCAGCATGATGGCTGTGATTGTGCCCATGATGTTGCTACAGCGGATCCGTGGTCGCGGCAGCGTGCCCTTGCCTTCGTAGGAGAAACCATCGGCTTCTACTGGAAACTGTAGATAGGTGTTACCGACCCAAATGACCTCACCGCTATTGTTTAGGTTGGTGCCGGCGTGGAAACGGTAAATATCGGCGGCGCCGTGTTGTAGTACGTTGAGTTGTAGTTCAAATAGCTCGATGACAGCGCTGGGCGCTGCTAGTTGTACTTCAGTTTCAAGTTGATAAAAGCCGTCACCCTCGGCGTAGCCGGTGTCCCAGTATCCAGGGACAACATACGGGGTGGTGACGGCCATTGTTTATCAAGCCCAGGGGAGGCCGGATGCCTTGCTCGGCGCGTGCTGTTCATCCAGCTGCGCTTGCAAAGCAGCTTCAATCTCTGCGACCTTTTCCTCGGTCAGCTTGTCTTTGACCCAGCCGATCAGGATTTCAGGGGTCAGGTCGGAGAATGGAGTCATGTCGCCTTCAGGGCGCTCAAGGCCAATAGATCCGTAGGCGCCGGCTGAGTATGTGTCGTCTTTGGCGTCCACCGTGTAGTGGACCGCAAACACGAAACCATCAGCGGTCTCCCGCTCAAGGTTGGCGATGTTCCAAGTGAAGGTGGCGGTCATTGAGGAAGAATCTCCGTTGGTGAGGTCAGGTCAAACGGTAGGTGACCCATGTGGTCGCTGCCGTTCTGCGGGAAAGGAAGCGCTGTGAGTTGTTGGCAGCAACAGTACCGGAGCCCACGACGGTGTGGCCGGCGCCGCCTTGGACTGTCACAGCGTTTGTGGCGCCTGTGTTGATGACGCTCCACTCAAAGGCCATGTTGTTGTAGAGGCCGAAGAAACCGCCATCCATCAGTGTGCCAGTGGGCAGTGTCATTGTGACAGCTGCAGCAGTGGATGAGGTGATGATCTTGGCAGTGAGGTTGGCGACCGTCAGTGTGGCGGTGGTGTCTACGGCTGCCGGTGCGGGCTGGTTGTAGATGACGGTGCCGCCGTTGGAGATGCGGAGTTGCTCAGTAGCCGATGAAGCACCATCAGCAGTAGTACTGAACACCAAACGGGCTGGCATGTCGTTGGTGCCGGGGGTGCCGTCTACTTGGGCGCGAATATTGGCGCCGTTTGTCATGTTTGCGCCGTCGTAGCCGCTAAAAGTAAAATCTCCTAGGTTATCGTCGGCAGCGACAATGGTGGGGGATGCGCCGGTCCCACGTCCTTTTTGAAGATGGAGTCTAGAGCTATTACTGTCCGCCGCCCATCTCGTAATTGACTGGGCAGCTTCTGCATCTGATTCAATTTGCAAAAGTGAATTAAAACTATTGGTACCAATGCGCGAGGGCCTGTTACTACTCGTCCCCACCAGCAGCCTGCCCGAGGAGTCGATGCGGGCGCGTTCAATCGTCGGATTTAGAAAAACAATGCTGCCGTTATTAGTACCAATGTATGAACTATTAGCTGAATCAGTAAATTGTACATACGATCCGGTGCCTGTTGATAATGTCTGGATTGAAGTATCTGCACTTGAGCTAACACTTAAGGTCCTGCCAGGATTTGTGATGCCAATCCCTACGTTGCCGTTGGAACTAATCCGCATCCGCTCAGTAGGCGATGAAGCACCATCAGCAGTGGTGCTGAACACCAAACGCCCTGGCATGTCGTTGGTGCCGGGAGTGCCGTCTACAAAACCTTGAATCCAGGTAGCAGCTATACTAGCCCCACCAGAGCCGTCGTCACCCCTGAACTGAATAGTTCCTATCTCATCACCCGAGTTAACAATTGTGCCAAGGGTAGTGCCACGGGATTTAGTAAAGACATACGAGTATGCAAAAGCATTATTCTGGAACGACGCAAGCCCCATGTTGGATCCATTGACTTCAAGCAAACCTGAGTTGGTAGTTTTAACGGCACTCGTCCCCACCAGCAGCCTGCCTGAGGAGTCAATGCGGGCTTGTTCTGCTCCATTTATTTGAGCGATAAAAGGTGCTGTTGCTGCAGCAGAATTTAGCGTGGTTGTGCCTGCGCTACTGATAGTAAGTCTTGTTACTCTCCGATCAGTTGAACGGTCGCCAGCGGGCGTTGTAGCAATAATGGCGCTGGATCCGCCAGTGGTTAAATGCTCTATAAATAAATGGCCATCTATTGTGCCCAAATTATTACTAGCATCAAAAAAGCTAGTGGTTGTAGCAACAGAGCTGTCGTTGTCATTTCTAACGTTAATACCCGCAAAAGTGGAGGCTTGTTGTATTCTGCACGTTCCATTAACATTTAACGTCGAAGCAGGGCTACCCGTGCCAATCCCCACCCTCCCACTGGAATTAATCCGCATCCGCTCAGCGCCACCCGTGCTCAGCGCCAGCTGGTCCGCGCCGGGGCTGTAGATGCCGGTGTTGGGGTCGCTTACGAAGCTCCACGCCGGTGCCGCAGCAGTGCCGAGGCTGACAGCCTCGACCTGGCCGGCGGCGTCAATCCGCAGCCGCTCAGTGCCGCCCGTCGTGACCGATAGCTGGTCCGCGCTTGGGGAGAACAGGCCGGTGTTCAGGTCGCCCGTGATCGTGACCGAAGGCGCTGCAGCAGTCCCGGCTGCCACCTTCACCTGCCCAGTGAACGTCGGCGCGGCGGTTTCCGCCTTGTCCGTGTTCAGGTTGGTGAAGTTGGCATCAACCTCCGCGTGGGTCAGAGGTGTACCTTTTGCAGCGCGGGTGGTGATGCTTGCCATGGGGGTGCTCTCGTAGGGGCAGTCTAAGGCTCGAACACTTGCTTAAATGTCACTTCAATTTTGCTGCGCTCAAACTCAAATAGTTCACGGGTCCAGGTAGGGCAGATCCACCTGTAGCTGGTTGTTTCGTTTGGTGGCGTCCACCCAAAAGAATCCGCATCTGCGGCACGCGCATCTAGGAATGCTTCAATGATGTCGGCATCATCGTCGCTAACGCTAAAAGAAAGCCGCCATTCTTTCGGGTTTTGATTGAGCCCAAAGGTGATGCGCTGTTGGTAACCGTCCCCGAATTGTGCAGTGCGTACCTTAGGCTGGCTGGTCTTTGCGGCCGAGTATGTCGGCTTGTAGCTGGGGAAGTCGGCCATTACACCAGTAAACCTCCGGGGCGTTTTTGTTTGATGAGTTCCTGCTGGACTGCGGCGGCGATGACGCGACCCAGCTGGTTGCCCTGTTGATCGTCGCCCTGTACTTTACTGCCGCTGGCATCGACGTTCACTACGACACTGGTGCTGCCGCCGCCCAGCTTGTTGTTAGGCACGATAGTGCCGCTACGGCCAGGCACAAATAGTTCGGGGCCGCGTTCGCCAACGATGTAGGGCGAGCCACTGGTTACAGGGCCGCCGGCAGCTCGCCTACCTAAACCGCCCGTAAGGAAGCTGAAGAAACCCTTACCATCGTCGCCTGCAAGTAAACCAAGGCCGGCTTGGAAGAGGACGTTGGCCAAGGCATTAAGTGCGTTAGTCAGACTATCTGCCCAGCTATCTGTGCTGAAAATGAGTTGCTGGAATACATCGCCAGTCGTTTGCCCGACTTGGTTGATGGTGTCTTGGATTTGCTTTTGAAGGCTGACTTGCCGTTCAAGTTTCTGGTTTAGTTCGTCGGCTACTTCTACAGTGTTGCGGGCATCTTCCGCTGAAACGCCTTGCCTAATGAGATCGTCGATGGCAAGCTGGAGTGTGTATTCACGCTCTTTACCTTGCAGTTTTGCAGCGAGCAGGTTGACTTCTGCCTGGGCTTGTCCGAGCGGATCGTCACTGCCCATAAACTTTTTGATGTTATCCTGCATCAACTTATTTGCTTTTTCTTCTGCGTCTACGAGTTTAAGTTGTAAGTTTAGAGAAATGCTTTTCGCTTGGAAGCGGAGCTTTTCCAGTTCATTTACTTTTGCTTGTGCGGGAAGTTCTTTGTTAGCCAAGATGTCATTTCCTTTGCTACGAATTTCTAGAAGGTCTAGTTGTGCTTGGCGTGTAAGTTCCAGTGCGGTGTTTTCCTCTTTGCGTGCAGTAATTAGACGTTGTTCGATCTTGAAAGCTTCCTTTGCTACATCAAGACTTCTTCCGCTTTTAGCGATAAGCTCCGCAGCCCTTTCTGCCTCCTTGCGTGCTTTGTCTGAAGACTTGTCGGCTTTTCCCGGTAGTTGCCCCAAGCCTGAGACGTCAATTCGTTTGATGGGCGCGGGCGTTTGGAGGGTGCCCATAGCCTTGCTGCGGAGCTGGTTGTAGCGATTGAGTTGCTCGGGGGTTAGCTGACCGGTCGCTCCAACGGCAAGGGTGTTGTTTTGTACTAGGGCTTTGCCTGCGCGGCCGCCCATGCGCTGGGAGCGGAGTTCGGGGAACTCTTTGACGAGTTGGGCGCCGGCCATGGCGGAGGCGGCGACGTCTGTTTGGCTGCCGCCGCTAATCATCCGGGCAACGGCTTGGACGCCTTGGGCGGCGAGGTTGATGATGCCGGCGATCTTTCCGGCGAGCCACTCCAGTGCCGGAGAAAGCGCGGTGACGATTGCCCCAGCGAGTTGTTGGAAGGCGCCGCCGAGATCTTTGGTTGCGGTGCTTAGTTGGGTGAAGCCGTTGCTGGTTTTGGTGGCGGCAGTTACGCCCTGATTACCAACTTCGACGAGGGTGTCGGTCAAGTCTTGGACGGAGATTTTGCCGTCCTTGGCCATTTGCAGCAGGGCGCTGCGGCTGACGTTGTATTTGTCCGCCAAGGCCTGTTGGATTGGGATGCCTTGGCTGGTTAGTTGGTTGAGAGTGGCTTGAGATACCTTGCCGGATTCGAGGGCTGAGGTAAAAGCGTTGGTGACTTTATCAATGGTGCCACCGTATTTTTCGGTGAGCGTGCTGACGAGTTTGATGGCTTCGGCTTGGGCGTCGATTTCGAGTCCCAGGCCGCGAATGTTCTGGACGGATGCTTGGAACTTGTCGAATTCGCGGCCGGCTTGTTTGAAGGCTGTTTCGAGCGTGCGCGTTTGCTCGGCGGAGAAGCCGATGTCTTGGCCCAGCTGTTTGACTACGTTGCCTTTGGCGGCGATGTCGCCAAGGATGGTGCCGACGAGGCTGCCGGCAAAACTGCCGCCTGGTCCGAGCAGTCCGCCGGCCAGACCGCCGATGGCGCCACCGGCAGCTGCTCCAGCGCTTTGGCCGAACAGCAGCGGGAAGGCACCACCGATTGCCGCGCCGCTAACGGCGCCACCAAGCCGGCTGGCGAGTCTGCCACCTCTTCCGCCAGCGGCGGCGCGTAAAGCTGCGGGCGATCCGGGCATGTTGACTGTACCGCCGATAGGGGATGCGGGGCCTCTGCCGGGACGAATGGGTGCGGCCTGCGGGCCTTGGATACCAAAACCAGCATCCGCAGTCGCTTGTACGCGGCGGCGATTAGCTACTTCTTGAGCGATTAAACGCTCTCTACGCGCTCGGGCGTTATTTTCTAGTTCGATCGCAGTAACAAGTGCTTTTACCGCAAGAGTTTCCTGTTGTGTGCCAGCTGCAGCTCGGTTAAGTGCGCTGGTGGCTTTGTTTACAGCACGGCTATAGTTTTCCATGCTAGCTACATTAAAACCGCGCCCTTCAAGTAACTTTGCGTTTCTATTGACTACGTTAATAGAATTGTTTAACCTGTTTACACCTTTAATAAGGCCGTCAATTTGACGCCCGCCGCGCACAGCAATCTCAATGTCGGCGGTGTATTTGGCCACAACTCGGGTTTAGTGGTACTTCAGTTTACGCCGTAAAAAAGCCGCCGGGTTAGCGGCGGCGTTTGGCGTTGTCGATCTCCCTCTGTTGGTCTTCGTTGAGGATGCTGAAGTAGGCGCTCCAGCCGAGGAGTTCTTCGGCGGTCATGGTGTTGCGGACTTCGCTCAGACTCAGGCCCAGCTCTTTGGCGACGCCAAATTGGAGCATGAGCCAGTTGTCTTTGCGGAGTTCGGCGCTCAGGGCTTTGGGTCGATGGGCTCGGCGTCGTCGGTCAGGATGGCCAGCATCAGGGTTTGGAGGTCTTTGTCCTTGACCTCGTTCTTCAGGACGTCGATTTCGCCGGCACTGAAAAGTTTGGCGCCAGATTCGTCGAGGGCTTTGGTGATGAGGAGTTGGAGGGCGAAGGCGTTGGCGTCGTCAGACTTGGCCTGCTTCTGGGCGCGTTCGCGTTCGGCCATCGTCAGCGGCGTCACCCACATCTCAAATTCGCTGCCATCGGAAAGTTCGATGGTCTTTTTGGTGGGCTCCAGGTTGGCGGCCTGTTTAAGGCGGTCAATGGCGCGGACCGGAACGGGCATAGAGGTTGGGTGTTCTCGATCTAGTGTAGCGGACTAGAAATAAAAAACCCCGGCGGGGAGGCCGGGGTGCTGAATCTGACTGCGCCAGCAGATTATCAGGCGGTGGTCAGGAAGTCGAAGGTGGGGGTGGTGGCGGGGCGGAAGGCGATGTCGATGCTCTGGGCGTTGTCAGGATCCACCGAGAGGGCGGCGCTAGTGAGGATGGCCTCCAGCGTGATGGAACGGCTCTTGGTTTCATCAACGGTGCCGCCGGTGATGATGCGGTTGGTGTACAGCTTGAAGGCTGCACCGCCCTGCTGGCGCTGGAGCACGTCTTCCACCATGCGGTTGGCCACGGCGAAGTCGTCGTCGGCCATGTACACAGTGCAAGTGCCGTTGCCATCGCCAAAGCCGGAGATGTAGCTGCGGAAAGGGACGTACTGGCCGGGGGTTTGGCCGATGGTGGTGACGTCGATTTCAGCGCGGCTGATGTCGAAGTTCCAGCTGCGGACCTGGCCCACAACAACGAAATCGGCGTAAAACACCTCGAACGTGTTGGGGCTGACAGCCGTACCTTGGGTGGTGATCGTGATGACCGTGCCGCCGAGGGTGGCGGAAACCGTCAGGGCGCCGGTGGCGGCGTTGTAGCCGATTACGAAGTAGGTGGTACCAGCGACTACACCGGCAGGGAGTGTGCCGGTGGCAGTGCCGCCGGCTTGGTTGACGACCCGGAAACGGACGGGATCGCCAACTTTGAAGTTGAAAAAGCTGCCGACGTTGAAGATGGCGCCAGCAACGGTGACGTCGGTGGGACGGAAAGCTGCAGTGGTGCCAGCGGGTTTGTAGTAGAGGGCACCGGACGTGCCGGACAGAACGGTGGTGGCCATAGGGGCGTACCAGGAGGGCGGGGTTCGGGGCGGGCACTGCCCGGCTTAATACAGGTTAGCGCTTGTGTGAAATCTGATCTACGTCAACACTGTGGCGACGTAGGAGGTTTCGATACGTCCCACAAAATGCGGGGAGTCTTCTGTGCTGGAGAATGTTGGGCCGTCGATAGTACCGGTGCGAAAAAATACGCCGGTAGCAGGTTTGCCAGCGGCGTTCAATGTTTCGAGGACGTTTACGGCTGTGGTTACAAGAGTTTGGGTGCGGGCGGGGCCGCGGCCTTTTTCCGTGAAAATGCGGATAACAACGGCGCCGCGCGCGTTGTCCACGCTGGAGGTAAGCGTGGGATCGTTGGTAGCGCCGAAAGTAACATTGACGCGGACGTACTCGGTGGTGGAGTTAGCTGGGACGGCTGTGATGTTGTCGAAGTAGACCGGTACTGCGGGCACCAGTGATCCGAACGCGGAAAGCAGCGGATTCTCGACGGCGGCGCGAATGGCTTGGTAGTTCATCGGCGGGCCTCGCGGAAAGCTTCATCCATATACAAACGTATCGTGCTATCTATCTGTTTTCCTCGTAGATAGGTGGTGTACCAGTCAAGTTCTGCCGTACGTCGATTGGGGCCAGTCCCTGTGTTTGGTACGTCGCCTCGAATGCCAGAGCGTCGAATACCTTGTACAGCCGCTTTGCGGGGTTCAAAACCTGGGTATCTAAAGGATCCTTCGCGCAAGTCAAGTGCGACATCGGCGTAAGGCGCGGTGTTAGTTATGCGGTACTTGACCTCGGGTTTGAACTTGACTTCGTTAGGCAGAAGTACGGGGGCGCGTAGAGGTATGGGGAGGTCTGCCTGTCCTGCTCCGGTTACGGTGTTGCTCGGGCTGCTGATTTGCCAAGAGTTGGAAAATTTGCCGCTCCAGATGGGGCCTTTGACTTGGAGGTCGCGGACAATCGCTTCGGCGCTCCGGCCCATGCCAATAGCGATAGGAGCAAGGGCTGCTGCTTCAAGATCGCGGATTAGGTTTTTTAGAGGCTTAAAGACCATTACTGGGGCCTCACGATGAGGGTGTGGTAGATGGGGTTGTCGCCGCGATAGCTGGTGACGGAGAGGATTTTCGCCTCACGGGTTGCTCCAGCCTGGGGGTATTGGATGCGATCGGCTTCGGTTGGGTAGTAGCCGCCGAGTTCCGCGGCGCCGATGATGATGCGGAGGTCGGTGGTTTGGTATAGACCTTCGGATTCGCGTGAGTTGAGGTTTGTGATGAGGCCGCGAACGGTGATAGATACGTCGGCACCGTTGACGGTCCCAGTCGTGGGGTTGTAGTCGCGGGGGGTGGAGGTTTTGATGAACGTCAGCGGTTGGCCCCAGTCCGCTAGGAGAGCGGTGGGGAGGGCGGCGAAGGTGTCGTCTACGAGGCTCATGTCAACCTCTGAATAGGCGGACGGCGTGGTTGCTAGCGCCGCCCATGCAGTAAGAGCCGAGGTAGGACTGGAGCCAGGGGTAGACGTCGAAGACGTTGTTGATGACGCCGGAGGTGGTGGAGCTGGATTTGTACTTGACTTGGAGGTCGCCCAGTTTCACCTCGTCGTAGATGCCGGTTGTGCCAGTGCTGCCGGTGATGGCGTTGGTGTCGTTGGCAAGGGCGCGGGCGAGTTCGTAGGTAGCAACCTTGACGCCTTCGGGGATCAAACTGCAGGCGAGGTCAACGTCATCGACGGTGTAGTTGTCGCGGGGCCACTTCAGGGCTTGGGTGGTGGTGCAGCGGTCGCCGTAGAAGCTGAGGCCGTCGATCCAGCGGGTGGCGGAGATCAGGGCGCGGTTTTTGGCGTCGGTGGTTTTGCCTGTCCAGTCGCTGCTGTCGGGGACGGTCTCGAAGTAGGTGTCGGCAGCAGCCAGCGTCACATAGCTGTTAGCCGAGGCTCCGCTAAGAGTGGCGTCAACGACTGCAGGCACGGTCAATAAAGCCTTTGTTTGAGTCTACTGCGCGTGGGGCGGGTGCTTGTTTTGGGCAGGATGCTGGCGTGGTAGACGGTGCCGCCCTCCAGTTCGATGTCGGCGGCGCGTTCTAGGTGTTGGCCGTAAGGGACATCCTCGTGCCAGTGGCGATTATTCTGTGACACGTAGAGACGTACCATGCTCATGCCCGCTCGCAAGTCAACTGAGGCCAGCGTAGAAGCCGAGGCCCAGAAAGAAAATTCTGCATTGCCTGGTAATGCAGTGAGGAAGTTGGAGGAGGTGGCGCTGGAGGTGCGGCGGCTGCAGGTCGAGGAGGGACTGGGTACGCAGGAGATTTCTACGCGGCTCCAGGTCAGCCTTGCTGTGGTAACGCAGTTGTTCCTGCAGTCTTACAAGATGACGATGAACACGCCGGAAGTGTTTGAGTTGCAGGAGAAGGTGCGAGTAGGCGAACTTTGATAATAAAAAAGGCCCCCGTAATGGGGGCCATATTTGTACCGCTGTACTGATAAATCAGTAAGCAGTGGTATCAAACGGCGTGTTGACCAGCAGGCGGCAGATGGGCACCTGCTTGGCGGCGCTGTAGACGAGGCTCCAGCTGGCGGTGTCGCCCAGGTTGCCGGTGGTGGCAGCGTTGGTCGGGTTGTCGCCGGCAACGTTCCACTTGGTACCAGTGACGTGGTAGCCGTAGTGGTAATCCACGGCCAGCACATCCTGCATGGAGAGGATGTTGCGGTCGGCGGCCAGACGCAGATCCTGCTGGATGCCCTCGGACACGACGCCGGAGGCGAACATGTACACGGGGTACTTCACCACGTGGGTGGAGGTGCCGCCGGTCAGGAAGGTCAGCTGGTCGTCGATCACCACGCGCAGGCCGGCGAAATAGGCGGCCTCGGTTTGAGTCACGCCAACACCGCCGCCGCCCCAGACGACGGAGCCGCCGGTGGAGAGGGCCGAGGTGCTGAAGGTCAGCATCCCGACTTGCTGCAGGTAGTGCGCCACGTTGGAGTGCATGGCGATGGAGTCGAGGTTGTCGCTCCGCTCACCAAGCTTGGCCTTGGCGGCCACCACGTTGGCCACGTTCAGGAAGTTGGCTTCCGTCATGGAGCCGGGGACGCCAGCGAACGTCCGGTTGGTCTGGTTGGCGCCCAGCACGCCGGCGCCGCTGATGCCGCCGAACAGGCCCAGCAGTTGGTTTGCCAGGGTGGCGGTCTTCAGCTTGTTGATGGCGGCGGTCAGCTGATTGCGGACGTGGGCCAGTGGATCGGCGCCAGAGCCCAGCTTGCTGAGGTCGTCAGCGGCGTAGGCGAAGCCACGGTGCAGGATCGTCATGATCTGCTCGTCGGCCGTCACGTTCTGGGGAACGAGGAAGCCGCTGCCACCGCCCCAGGTGTTGTTGCTGAGGATCTGGGTCTCAGTCGGGGCGATGGGGTCGAAGAAGGGGACGCGCACGCGGGTGCCGCCGGCACGGGCGTCAAGGGCAGCGTTGCGCTGCACGATGCCGCTCTGGACCCACTTCGATTGCTCGAAGATGCCCTCGGCGGTGTACTGCAGGAACTCGGGGCGGGCGACAAGGTTCGACAGGAACGTCGAAGTTGAGCCGTAGTTTCCGGTAAAGGAAGACATGGGATAGCTCCAGTGGAGTCAGGGTTGGGGAGGTGCCCCACAGGGGCTAGTTGAGGCCGGCTTCGGCGCGAAGGAGCCTGGCTTTGTCGGGGTCGGTGGAGAGCATCATCATTTGCTGAGTGATGTTCCAGCCGTCCTTAGACCAGGGGTTGGCTTGGCCGGGGAGGGCGGTGGAGCGGGCACTACCTG
>Ga0208050_1000121_pt1 | contig 17559 bp, 23 predicted proteins | sample LakMenEpi13Jun10_FD_150691 | JGI IMG/M metagenome (GOLD analysis project Ga0208050, IMG submission 150691) | Freshwater microbial communities from Lake Mendota, WI - 13JUN2010 deep hole epilimnion (SPAdes) | ecosystem: Environmental > Aquatic > Freshwater > Lake > Epilimnion/Euphotic zone ... | reverse complement strand
AAGGCAACTGAGGTCATTGTAAACAAAAGTTCAGTCATTGTCAATCAAATGTCAGAGAATGCCAGGAATAATCTGACCAGTCATTAGATATGCTCCTACAGCAGCAACAAATCCAATCATAGCAAGACGACCATTAAGGCGTTCTGCTTTTTCGTTATGCGTTTCATATACTTCGTTATCCATAGCTTCAATAATCTCCTCAGAAATGTACATTTGGGGTTCTTTTGCGAACATGTTTTGCTGTCCATGTTCATTGGTGGTTACGGTCATGTTAAGTTTTCTTACAGACCATATTATATAGCAATTAATCCAAATTTGTCAAGACTTCCTTGACCAGATTAATGACTGGTTGCTGGCGATCGTACCCTTTGATACTACCACGCTTCATAACAGGTTCTCCATTCAGAGGAGAAGGTTCATAAATCTCATATTCATAATTGTGTTTTGTAGTAAGACCTTTACCAGTGGCATTCCAGATACGAATCTCTGCAAGTTGTTTACCACCAATCGTCATACCGAAGGGTTCAAGTTCAACTTTAACGCGAAGCATAATTAATCTCTTGGTTTAGGTTTGCTACATTCAATACAGTAGTAGGAGAACCCACTACGAAATGACTTTACCACTTGGTAGTGGTCCTTGTCAAGGGGTTTCTCGGTGTGGCACTTGGAGCACTGTCTAGTCCCACCACCAGCAGAGGTTTGTGAGCGTGTTGAGGAACTGCTCATGATAGACTGTACGACTCGGATTAGGTTTTCCATCTTTCATGTCTTGGAGATACTGTATTATACCACGAACTACTGGTGTGTCTTGGAAGTATTCGTGCATTCGATAACAATCGAACTTCTCATTGTATTGAATGAAGTCATGGAGAGGGTCCGTGTTGCGACGATAACCATAGATGAATACATCTTCATCTTTAATGCCTTCTTTGTTGATGATTTCTAATGGATAAAACTTTTCTCCACCCTCATCTCTTTCTTCTTTTGTATCAAACTTAAAGTGAAGACCATCATAATACTTCTCATGAAGTTCCTCGTCTGGTGCTACACGAACTCGCTCATTCTTTGCCATGATATATTCCATGCGACCTTTCGCATCCTCGTTAGTCAAACGGAATACAATGTTTCCGATATAGTAATGTACGGGACCACCATAGAGTTGTGAAGATTCTCGTCTCCTGAATGATAGGTGAGTAATCTCAAATCCAGGATCTTCATTTTCAGTTTCAACTAGTCCTTGTGAAATCATAATCAATACCTTGCTGGAATATTATCATAGTCTAGTGGATTATCCTGCTTTTTCTCTTGCTTACGAAACTTTTTAAGATCGGCAAATAAGTCTTTAATTTGCTTATAAGCATCATTGGCATCTAGTTTCCCTGCCATTTCTGCTGCTACAATATATTCTACTTTTTTACCAAAGTCAAATAGATGCAACTCAAAATCGGTTTGATGTTGATATGACATTTAACTCCTCCTTAAAATAAAAATTCTATTTTTGAGTTGATAGATTGTAAGTACTGTAGAAAATCACTATCAAAATACTCTTTGGGATCTTTAGATTTCTTACCTACCACAGGTCTAATATTATGTAATTCTTTTATTCCCCAGTAAAAATCATTATCATTTACACTTGTATCAATATCAGTTAGAGAATAATTTTCATAGTGACCTATTTCTAAATAAGTTTCTATTTTCTTGAGTGTATTTTCTGTGTCGGTTACTATATCATCATAAGATATGTATAGAATTTTATCTCCATATTTGTGGAAAGTATTAGAAATAAACTCTATTGTTTCTCCAACTACACCTTCATTTAACAAAAACAAGGATCGATTAATATTTGTAATCTCTAAATTCCGTTTAGTTAGTTCAGAATCTATAAAATTATTTCTGTCTTTATCTAGTAGATCAATAAATGATACTAAAACTTCTTCTACTGGTCTATATGTACAAATAATTTTTGGATTATTATTAATAACTTCTACAATTTGTGGTAGATTATTCATCCACCCTCTCCACTTATCAATGATGTATTTTTTATCTACATGCTTATACCAAGATTTGACAATAGAATCTGATACATTTATAAATTGTTTTGGATCTACATCAATATACCTATCTGTAATATTCAGATAGACTTCATTGACATGATACAAAAACTCTAATAATCCACTAGTAGAACTTACATGAATATCTGGATTTTGATTTAATATATTACCTAAAACTGTAGTGCCAGTCCTAGGTAATCCAGATAAGAAAAATAGTTTTTGCATAATATATCCAATTAAAATAGGGGCGGAGGGACTCGAACCCCCAACCGCACGGTAATCTGCCGTATACGAAAGGTATAAGCTTTCCGCTCTGCCAATTGAGCTACACCCCCAACATGTATTCTACTGTGGTTGCTACATCATTCATAGCATCACGCAAGTCTGGTCTTTGCCCAGATTCCATTTTAATAATTGGACGGTGATCGTCTACAAGAGTCCACCTCCACTGTTTCATACTTTCGCAATACCAAAGATTAATTTTCATGTTTGGTTTTCTCCAACTTAATCCAATTAAGAAGAGCATTGACTTGCATTCGTTTCTCTTCAGTAAAATCAAATTGCTTATTGAAGAGATAAAAATCTAATGCTTCGATAGCAAGGTCTCTATCTTTTTGTGAAATGAGTGACATAGTAATTCCCGTAGAAGGGGAAGCGGAGTATCGGAATCGAACCGACGACATCTAACTTGGAAGGATAGCGTTCTACCGCTGAACTAACTCCGCAGTGACCCCTCTGTTTGAGCATCGTTGATAGGCTTGAGGGGTGTTCTTGATGGGGCAAGTGTGATATACCTCATAAGGATATAACAGGGACTTACCCTCGGCCCCGAAGGGAGACAATAGCACGCTATTGTCTGATACCTCTGTCTAGGAATTGAACCTAGTTTCCATGTGTGTTGTCCACCCGTCCTTACCAATAGACTAACAGAGGATTGTGGTAGGAGGGGGGAGCATCACCTTAAGCCCCCCTCTTTACTTCACTTGGACACAGAATACTAAGACCAAGGAGAGGTTTTGGTTCCTACATTTGGCAGGAAAGCCTTATGCTGACTTTCCCCCTCGATCTCCTTCTAGGCTATCTGCCTAGCGAGTATCGATGTCGGTAAGAGGACTTGAACCTCCACGAATTACTTCACTGGAACCTAAACCCAGCGCGTCTACCAATTCCGCCATACCGACTTGTGGGAGGAGGTCAATCCTCCCGAGCACATGCACGCCACCAATTTTGATTACGAGAAAATTGGAAACTCGGCGGAGAAAGAATTCCCCATCCGCACCACCAATTTTTTAGAGAAATTGGAAACTCATCGAGGGGGTTTCCCGACCAGGGTTTTTAGCGTCTCTCCATGACGGGCATTAAGGGGATTGACTCCACCAGGATAAGTTTTAAGTCATTCCAGGACTAGGAAAAGGTGATAATATCATCACTCATTCCACCACGAACGCCACTACTAATATAGTTATAATCACCAAAATCAGCAGCGTAATTTGACGAGATATCAAATCTGATACTATCACCTTCGGAAGTTTTAGTCAGATTATATCTGGCACTACCTCGCCAATTTTTAATTGTGCTGATAGTCTCAGAGATATTACGAAGAAGATAAGGATCTTCAGTTTCAGCACCTAGTTTAAGTGCAGTACGAAGAGCATCTTCAGCGCGTTCTAGTTGATACCTCACGGTGTCATTCATCATCATCGTCTCCTTTAATATAGCATGGAACTCGATCTGGGTCAAGCCATTTAGTGTAATCAAAATCTTCTATTGCTAGAAAGAATTGATTTTCGTTATCGCAAAGATACATGTCTCTGTATCTTCCAGTGTAGGAATCAACTTTCTGAATCCTACAATCGGGTTTCCCATTAATCTCTAGTGTTCCAACTTGAACATAGCGGTAGGGAAACCGCTCCATAACAACAATTGGTTTCTTCATAATGAATAGTTCAATAAGGCGTCTCGGACAGGACTTGAACCTGTGACCAACTGCTTAGAAGGCAGATGCTCTATCCATCTGAGCTACCGAGACAGAAAATCAAACTCCAGATTTTTGGAGTTGTTTGATTTGATCAGCAATTTGTTTTGCTTCACCTAAACGACCTTCACTCGCAAGAGAATGAAGTTGATCAATTAGAGTTTCAATAGTTTTATCCATAACAGTTTGGTGTTCGATCATGAAATCAACCACTTGGACCTCCTTGACTGACTTGTATAGAATAGCATGGGTTGGGTGCCCTGTCAAGCCCCCTTGAAGTAGTCTTTTCGCATGTACCTTCCTAAGATATTAGAGTTATAATACTTAGGAGATCCATCGACAAGAGACTCAGATAGTACATTATTTAGAAACAATTGTTTAGTTTCCTCAAAATTGCACATACCTTTTGTAGTATGTAGCGATAGAATCTCTCTTGTAAAATACTGTTTACCGTACTTTTTAATATCTTCTTTAAGTTCTGGGCAAGAACCATAGTAGTTCTTCCAATCAGATTCTTGTTTGACTCTTCTTTTCTTACCAGGTGGAGTTCTAAAACTCCAGAAGTATTTTCTACCTATGTAAGATCTACCAGTCTTGATACATTCAATACGGTAAACAAACCCAAAATATTCACCTATATCATTTGTTGTGAAAGGTGCTGCATCATATAACCATGGGTTCTCATAATCTAGCATCTAATAACCTCTAATCACTTAAAGGTATTTAGTATATTCCCTGAACCCCTGACAGAGTTATTGTACAGAGAAAAAAAGGGGTTGTCAAGTGGTCTTTGTCACCCGACAACCTTGCGACGACGATATTTGGGTTGCCCCGAATCTATTTATGCGAAGATGCGTCCCCATCCGCTCTTAGGACCGTCAGGAAGCCACCTCTTCTGCAGGACGCTACGAGCATAGACAGCACCCTTTCCGTTGCTCACAGCACCCGTATATCCATCGTTGAGCGATCCATAGGGGTCATTGACCACATAATCGCCTGTAGGGGTCTTACCCACCACCACGAGCATGTGCCCTCCTGTAGGGGCACTGAGGGATCCCCTATGAAGGATTCCGATCACCACAGGACGACCTGCAGCAAGTTCCCTATCGAGATCCTCAAACCCTAAAGAATAACTGAATGATGACTTAACTCCATAAGAAGATAAGACTCTAGTTTGCACTAGATGATCTGTAGTATCCCCAGTTGCAAATACTTTTTGCACATAAGCATCATCACCTTTAGCACCCTTAAGTGTTCCTGGTTTTAGATACTCAAGTACCATAGCACAAGCAGAACTATTGCAAGTTCTATTTGCATCTCTATAGTTATCTGTCTGTGGGAAGAATGGAACATCAAGTACAGAGGACTTTGGTTTCTCTGGTTTGGTCCTAAATGTTTTAACCCATCCAGATTCATTTCTCATTTCATCTGGTAGTTTAGCAATAAGAATCTTTTCCAGCATTGCTGCTGCTTCTACATGCTTAGGGTTCTTATCATCATAATGCTTGAAAAAATTGTGTAAATCTATAAACTCCATTGTGTATCCTCCTATTGGTTTTCTCCATAAATCTCCTTCGGCTTTACGCCTTCTCAATAATCCTGCTTCTACATTAGATCCAGGATTACGATACAACTCTAATGTTTTAGGTATTGCTGCCCAATTCTTTTCTTTTAGGTTCTTAGTAATGGTATTAAAATCCACACTTCCATAAAAATTCGCCCCCAAGTTATACGCAAAACTTAGGAGCGTACCTTTTTGATTTTCATTCATCTCATTCCAATAGGGAATCTTCTGAAGTACAGGAAGAAAATGATTCTTCAACTGAAACTCCAGAAGATCATCAGCATACTTTTGAGTGATTTTTCTTCCGATCTTGAAGGGTTGTCCGTCAAAATCTCTAGTGCTGCCCCAACCGATTGTTATCGGTGGTCCCTTTGTTTTGGGATCTGGATATGCATGTAAGTGACAACCCTCAAAGGTCTTGATTAATTCAAGACCCAATTGAGGTATTTGGATCATAATTGGAATCCTGCAAATGTGTTTTTATCTACATCCTGCTTAATACCACCAATCACATATGACTCAATCTCAGTTTCCTGAGGAGCATTCTGCATTGACTTAGAGTTAAGCCAGTGCTCAGTCCATGGCAGTGGATTATTCTTGGCAGGTACATCATATATAGCAGGCAATCCAATTGCTTTCATGCGACGATTAGCAATCCACTCAACATACTGTGAAAGGAGTTTGGTATTCAGACCAATCATAGATCCATCCTTGAACAGATACTCTGCCCAATTCTTTTCTTCCTCTACAGTACTTCTAAACATCTCAATAATGTTTTCCTTTTCTTCTTCTGCGATGCGAACCATATCAGGATCGTCACCATCCATCCACTTATTCAGAATCTTCTGAGTAAGAACTAGGTGTTGGGATTCGTCTCTGGCGATGAGGGAGATGATTTTGGCACTTCCTTCCATGAGTTTAAGTTCACCAAAAGCGAAAGAGCAGGCAAACGACACATAGAACCTGATTCCTTCGAGGATATTAACATTAGCAATCGCTCGATATAGTTTTCTTTTGAGTTCATACAGAGTATCTTTAGCTGATTCTACACCCTCAAGTTGATGCTGCCACTGCTTACCTGAAGAATATTCCTGTGCTGCTTGGATGAAATCATCGTAAGCACCAGTTACACTCTTAGCGCGTTCTATAATTTTCTCATCATCTAGAATGGTATCAAAAATATCACTAGGATCAGCATAAACATTTTTGATAATATAAGTGTATGAACGGGAATGGATCATCTCCATGAATTCCCATACTGTCATTGCTGCTTCAAGTTCTGGAAGAGAACAGTATGGAATAAATGCCATACCAGGACCACGACCCTGAACAGAATCTAGAAGAATTTGGTATTTGAGATTAGCAGTAAAGATATGCTTTTGCTCCGAACGAAGTTGTGCATAATCTGCACGATCCTTTTGGAGGGAGACCTCCTCAGGTCTCCAGAAATATCCCAGTTGAGATTGAGTTAGTTTATCAAAATCAGGATACTTGTAAGAATCGTATCTTTGGACTCCAAGAGGAGATCCAAAGAACATGGGTTGCTTTTTAGTATCGACTTTGCTTGAGTTAAAAACTGTCATTCCTTCTACCATGGGTCTCCTCTAAATTTTACATGAATCGCAGTCGTCTTCTCCTTCTAGGAGTTCACTAATCAAATCGTCCACACTGACCGACGATTTAACTTCATCATCACCATCCTTCTTAGCATCATAGGTATTCTGATAGTAAGAGGTCTTCCAACCATACTTGTATGTATTGAGGAAGTCTGTTGCCATCACTGACACAGGAACTTCATTATCGGCATAATTTTCTGGATTATATGACCAGTTTCCAGAAATCGCTTGATCGAAGAACTTTTGCATAACAGCAACAATGTTAATGTAACCAGTATTGCTAGGCATATCCCAAAGAAGCGTATAATTGTTCTTAAGAGTTGAATACTGGGGAACAATTTGCTTAAGTGGACCTTTCTTCGACTTCTTAACGGACAAGTAATCTCTAGGTGGTTCGATTCCATTTGTTTCGTTTGACACAACGGAACTGCTCTCCGATGGCATCTGTGCGGACAATGTTGAGTTCCTGAGACCGTGAGCCAAGATGGATGTTCTAAGTGTCTCCCAATCATAATTCAATTCGTTAGGTACGATTTCATCAACTTCCTTCTTGTATGTATCGATTGGAAGAATACCATCTGCATACTTAGTACGATCAAAGTAACCACATGGGCCCTTCTCAATAGCAAGTTGATTAGATGCCTTGAGTAGATAGTACTGGAATGCTTCAGTTAGATCATGAACCAGTTTCCATGCACCAGGATCATCATAGTGCTCACCATGACGAGCAAGATAGTGTGCCAGACCAATGTAACCAACACCTAAAGAACGACGGTTAATAGTAGAGATCTCTGCAGCACGAACAGGATATTCCTGATAATCAATGAGAGAATCAAGGCCACGAACAGCAAGATCACATAGTTCTTCAAGTTCATCGAGAGTCTTTAGTTTGCCAACATTAATAGCAGAAAGAATACAAAGTGCAATCTCACCAAAGGGATCATCAATATGCTGAATTGGTTTTGTGGGAAGAGTGATCTCTTGACAGAGGTTGCTCATCCAAACCTTATCCTTGAAAGAAGAGTGGGAGTTACAATGGTCGATATTCATGATATACAAACGACCAGTTTCTGCTCTTTCTTTCAGGAGGTCCAGAATAAGTTCCTGAGCATTGATAGTTTTTCTTGGAATAGAGAGATCTCGTTCTGCAGCCAGATATAGATCGTCAAATCCATCAAGCCCAAAAGTAGCACTAAGCTGAGGAACATTGTGGGGACTGAAGAGTGAAATGTCTTCGTTCTTGATGAATCGTTCATAGAACAACTTGCTGATTTGGATGCTGTAGTCTAACTTACGAACTCGATTATCTTCGGTTCCTTTGTTATTTTTTAATACAAGGATGTCTTCTATTTCTTGGTGCCAGATGGGGAAGTGGACTGTTGCTGATCCTCCACGAATCCCATTTTGTGTGCAGCATCGTACAGTTGACTCAAACTTTTTAAGGAAAGGAACAATGCCAGTGTGCGTAACTTCTCCCCCTCGGATTTTACTGTTGATGCCACGGATTCTGCCTGCATTAATACCAATGCCAGCCCTCTGTGAGACATAGCGACCAATGGCCATATCGCTACTAAAAATGCTATCCAAGGTGTCGTCAGAATCAACGAGAACACAAGACGCAAACTGACGAAGGGGAGTTCTGACTCCTGCCATGATTGGCGTTGGGATGTTGATCTTGTGCTTACTTGTGGCATCGTAGTACCTCTTCACATACGATAGTCGGGTTTCCTGAGGATAATCTGCAAACAGGGTTGCAGCAATCAACATATACATGTATTGAGGAGTCTCAAAAATATGATTATTGCTACGATCCTGTACAAGATATTTATCTACAACCTGACGAAGACCAGCATAAGTGAATAGGAAGTCGCGTTCATGATCGATAAAGGAATCGATCTTATCCCAATCATCCATAGAATATTTGCCTAGGAGTTCCGCATCATAGATGCTTAAGGAAACACCACCAACAAGATGATCATGAATATTTGGGAATGCTACTTTCCAATTCTGTCCAAAGACATGCTTGCGTAGACCGAAAAGGAGAAGACGAGCAGCGACAAACTGATAATTTGGATTATCAAGAGAGATAAGATCGCTAGCTGATCGTACCAAGATTTCTTGGATTTCCGAGGTTTTAATTCCATCATAGAATTGGATGTTGGCATTCATTTCAACTTGAGATGCCGAGACACCACTCAGACCATCACAAGCATGTTCTACCATCGTATGAATCTTTTCAATATCGATATATTCGATAGAACCATTTCTTTTTTCTACTTTTAGACCGTTGCTCATACCTTTTTCCAAGTGTTAAATTTAAGTTGTGCTTCTAAACCGTCGTAGATATTAGACTCTACAATTTTCTGTACATCATGTCCAGCGAGTACCATATCATTTAGATCCTTTTCATGTATGTCTGAAGGGAAAATTACGATTGGTAGTTTTCTATCTATCACTTTTTGCATCCTATCAACAATCTGCTGATTTCGTGGTTCGTTATCATAGACGAATACGAAGTTAGGTTTGGTAAAAATAAATTCCCAATCAATATCAGCACCAACCATAGCAATTGCATTAGTTAAGAATAGACTGTCAATAGGACCTTCTGTGATAAAGACATGTTTGGTGTAATCTACTCCATCAAGATTAAAGATCTTAGGATGAGAGTCGTCTAGGATTGTAGTAATATACCTCAACTGGGTATTGTTTGTCAAGGATCGACCTTGAAACCCAAACCACTTACCATCACTGATAAGTGGAATAATGATTCGACCGTGATCATCTTCTACATTATTAAATGTTTCTTTCTGAGAATTTACCCACGCTTTATATTTGGGGCAGTAGTAAAGTTTATTTAGTTTATCTTTGGGGATCTTCCGATCCAGTAAATACTTTTTTGCGGGGTGTACCTCGTCAAGAATGGAAATAGGAACCACACCTTTCTTATTACTTTGGAATTTCGGTTTATCGAATTCTAGTTTTGGGTTGGGGGTGTTTGTTGCCTTTCCAGTGAGACCCTCTTTATATCGTTTTAGAATATATTCGTCATAAAGATCCGTAGCATTATCTTTTAGGAAGTTTGCAAGAGTCCTTCCGACTCCACAGTTATGACACTTGAATAGAATGTCATTCTTCTTCAGATAGAAATACCCCCGTGTTTTAGACTGCTTCTTTTGAGAGTCTCCACAGTAGGGGCATCGAAAATTATATAGATTATCTTTCTTTCGTGAAAATTTATCGAGTCTGGATGAGACCAGATTCACATACTCATGATCAATGTAACTCATCTAGATTGGGTCTGCTGACTCCCCCCATTATAGTGGGATCCGAGCATGTTGTCAACAAAGGGGACGACCAATCCAACGATCAGGACGGCAGCACCGATCAGGGCAGCTGCTTGCCACTTGAATTTTGATAATTCAGTAACATTTGCTTCTACTGTTTCCAATCTTTTAATTACTGCCTTATGCTCTTCTGAGTTTTGATGTTTTACATCTTCAATCATTTTAACGATAAGTTCATCCGTCTTAATACTTTGATCAATTCTTTCATCGTGCTTAGCAAGTATGTTAGCAATTCTTTGATTGGATTCTGAGATTTTATCTACAGCGTTCTCCAATTTATCTAACATCTCCCTTGATAGAGTTTCGTAGATGTTTAATTTAGATTCCAATACATCCAACTTAGATAGTTCTCTTGTGATATCTTTGTTAAACATCTTAAATCCCTCCTCAACCTTGAGTATTTTCTAGGGATCCTGTCTTCGCTTTCTGCTGAAGAGTCATTTGTTGATTGGCAAGACTCTTTTGCATTTCAATTTTCTTTTGTTGTAATTGCTTTTGCATATTTTGTTTTGCAAGTGCAATTCTTTTTGCAGCATCTTGTTTTGCTACCTGTGCTTTTTGTGTTTGTGTTTTCTTTATTGATTGCGGATCTTCTTGTGGATTCATAGTTGCCTCTAGTACTACATCTGCAATTCGTTTTACTGCATTAGATCTCTTTTTAGTATAGAAATCAATAACATCAGTAGCGAATAATCTCCTAATATTTATTATTTGCCCTAAGTCACGAAAGTATTTACGGAGAGTATTCTTAACTTGTGTTTCATTTTTTGCATACACAACGATATCACCTAAGTCTGACATAGAAACAAGGAAAGCATATGTATTAACTGCTTCGTATATCTTTTTCTTTGGTTTCCTTTTTAATACTTTGGATCCTCTTGGTTTTCCAGGAGGTTCCACTGCTGGAGGGAGAGAAGTTTCTACTCCAGTTCCAACTGAATTTGTAGGACCAGATCCAATAGCAGCAGTTTCTTCGTTCATTTATATACTCTTTAACTGTTCTTCTATATAAGTATCAAGTTGTAGATCTTGCATAAAACCTTCAGGCCACCTATTCAGAAATGTTAGAAAAGTTTTAATGCAGGACCAATGTTCATGTTCGGTCTTAAACATTAACAATGGTGTAGTAGCTTCTCCAAAAACATTGAAGAGGATTATGAGGTGATTAAGTATTAAGTGGGTTCTAAGTACTTTACTTTTTGTGTATTTCTTTAGTAATCTTTTAACATACTTAAATCTCTTCATATCCTCCTCAAAGTCATCATAAGTAACTGACTGGGGATTGTCATAGTTTTTGATTGCAAACATGAGGTAGTTATCCTCAGTCAGTTCATTAAAAATCATAAGTTATAAGATCAAGCGCCAAATGTTAGGGTTGCTGCTCCATTAGAAGTTACTTCCTCAGTACCACCAGCAGAATTGATCTTCACTCTGAACTTGTATCCATTATAAGTGGTATTAGTTACACCAGTGATGGTAAGAGTTGCTGTTGTAGTTCCACCGTAAATACCAGTGTTGGTAAGATTGGTCCACTTAGTTGTCTGTGAAGGTGTTTGGAACTGCCACTGATAGGTAAGAGTTCCAGGAGTTCCAGTTGTAGAAGTAGTAACTGCGAATTCAGCATATCCATCTGCCCAAGCACCAGCACTAGTTACTGCGTTAGCAGGTTGACCAGTGATAGTTACTGCCGATGCTACATCTGCTGCGATTGTATCATCAGACTGAGTTTCGTTAGCATTTGTATCAGCATCGCTAAGAGCAACTAGTTTCTCTGCCTTATATCTAGTAGCACCTTCAGAATCAGTATAGGTGTAGTATGACCACCAGCCAGGTCCATCAATACCACGAGTGCGGTTCTCGTTTAGTGCTGCTTCTGTTTCGTCAACGAAAACGATTGTTGGAGTAATTGATGTTGAAGCAATAGTAGTTGCTACTTTTGCTTTGTTAGTATTTGAGTCGGTTCTTCCGTAAAGAGACATTTTGTTCTCCGATAAACTTTGATATCCTGTATTTATTTATAAAAAAGGGGTCTTAGTGAGACCCCTTTCCATATAGCATTGCTCTGATTAGATGTCGAGTAAAATCTATAATGCCATTTTCCTTGAATCGTTTTGTCTTAGCGAGGTATTCTGAAAATGCTAGAAGTAATCCCAGTGCAGCAGTAATACCCCAGTTAAGAACTAAACAACTTATCACTGGCAGTTCTTAAGAAGTGCAGTGCGAACAGTACCAGCAAGTAGATCATCAATGTCATTGTCGGTAGTTTTAGCATAACGCTCAACTAGTTCAACAACAAGTCTCTTAGTGTGGCATGAACCAATAAGAGCAAATAGAATTGGTTTTACAACCTCTACGATAGCGCCCATAATTAACCTCCTTTACTTTTTTTTAATGTATTGGGTTTCCCCTTTTATTTAGTCGAACCTACTCGAATACATTCCTCTATTTGCTTCCTTCTCTTTCTTAGTAAATCCATGCTTGATAACTCTTGCATTGCTACGATTTACTCTTCTGTTTTGGGTTTCTTGAGGAGTTTCCTTAGCACCTCTTTCCTTAGGTGCCTGACGAGAACCAGGATGATTTCTGGCATGTTCTTGACCTTCCTTAGATCTGGAAATATCAAGTTTAGTTCCAGTCTTCTTTTCATGTTTGTCTAGAACTGCTTGGCGTTTCTTGACTGCTGCTACAGATGCTTTTGCTCTTTCAGCACGGTTAGCACGAAGAGTATCTCCACGATCTACACCTTCTTTATCCATTCTGCGTGCTTCCATGAAGTCCGAGAATGACACCATCTCTCCCATTGCTTTTTGCTTACGAAGTTTCTTAGGATTCTTCGTCTTGTCTGCAGAGTAGTTACTATCATCACCCTCAGGGTCTATAGCACTACGATGTCTTGTGCTTCTTTCTTCATCACTCATATTTGCTCTGCCTGATTTTGCCTCATCTGGAGAATACTTTGTACCACTATTGTACCATTCCTTACCCACATGACCTCTCTTCTCAGCATCGGCAGAGGCTTCTCTACGCTTGAGTTTTCTGCGGTTTGCCTTGAAATCCTTCATGGACATGCCTTCTTCGATTTCAAGTTCCTCTTTCCTCATTGCATCTCTTCTTGCTCTCACACCAGCAGCAAGTTTTCTTGATCTTGCTTCTTTATCAGCAGCAGCAACAGTGTCTCTTACATTTTGAGGAGTACGATATTTATTTTCTCTATCAGCAGCAGCACCAGTTCTTTCAATTCTTGCATTAACAACTCTGCCAGCAAGTGCTTTTGAGACTTCATCAATCTGCTCTACTTCCTCTTTCTGCATTGCTTCTCTTCTTGCCTTTGCTTTGGCAAGTAGTCTCTGCTTTGCTGCTTCACGCTCATCAGCAGGAATGCTGAACATGTTGCGATCGGTCTTGAGTTTCTCCATAGGAGGCTTGATGTCTGCCTCCTTTAGACTCTCACTATCAGGATTGATTTTGATGTTTGATTTACCACCAGAGAGTTTTGCGTCTTTCTCTCTATCTGCGTACTTTCTTTCTTGTAAGTATTTGTTAAATGATTTCATTTTAGTTGTCTCCTATCAGCGAACATTTGCAGCATACCACTTCTCGAAATCTTCTCTACGCTTATCACCTCTAGGTGGCATAGAAGTTTTCTCTCCACGAACAGGAGCATACTTTTTCTTTTGCCCTGCTTCATACTTCTCAGGATTATTTCTTGCATCCTGAGACTCTAGAACTTCTCTCCAGGAGTAATTACGAACTTCAAGACCACCATTATCTAGTGAATCACCAATCATATAATTTTCTCCAATCTCTCCCATTGCTTTTTGCTTACGAAGTTTCTTAGGATTCTTGGTTACCGAACCACCATGCCCTTCACCATCATATCCAGTATGACCATATTCATCAGCACCTCTGGACCAATTTCTACGAGCTTGATCCATTGGACCTCTCGAACCATGACGATTATTGCCACTTGCTAGTCGGTTCTGTCTGCTTGCGTGCTTTTCTGCTGCCTTTACTTTTTTAGTTTTCTCACCCCTTTGTGAATACTCACTTGCGGGTTTACGCATTCTGCTAATAGCCAGTTTGCCCATTGCAGATCTTGCCTTTGGAGTTTGCCCATAGGAACCTTCTGCTTCAGAAAGTACAACATCATATAGTTCTTCGATTTCATCTTCGGAAAGATCTTCCATTAGTGCAAAGAACTCATCTTCATTTTGGATGATGCCTTCAGCATGTAACCAATCAGCAACCATTTCTACATCAGATAGAAACTCTTCATCAAGAAACTCTTCATCGAGTTGCTCAATTTCGTCATTGATTAATACGCCATTTTCCTCAAAGATAACTTCATAACCATCTTCGATAGCACCAATAACTTCACGGACTTGATCCATATCATATCCTTCTTGGATCATATCCATTACTAGTTCTTCATACTCTTCCTTAGGAACACAGTTAGGAACTTCTCTACCACCCTTATTCTTCATTCCAACCATCTCATAACCCTTCCAGCAAGGATCCTTACCACCACCTTGTAGTTTTCCTGCTTCATCTAGAAGATCACCTTCGGGTTCGTATCCTGCTGATTGCATTGCTTTCTTGCGAATAGTTGCAAAATATACACTCTTACCTTTTTCTGCACCATACTGCTTCTGCATCGATGCCTTCATACCAGAAGGATCATACTTATCTTTGAGACTCGATTCTTTTGCCTTTTCAGCAGAAGTCATTTTTGCTTCATTGCGAATCTGACTGAGAAGATTATCTAGATTGCTCTTTGACTTTTTCTTAGCGGTTGCTGCTTTTGCTGCTGGTTTCTTAGCAGCTGGTTTTGCTTTTGGTGGAGTGGTTTCACTTCCTTTCCATGGATCCGCTGGTTTTTCTGCTGGTTTCTTAGCAGCAGGTTTCGCTGCTGGAGTTGCTGCTGGTTTTGCAGCAGGAGCAGACTTACCTCTACCCTCATCGTATCCTGCCTTTGCAGTCTTAACAACTTTACCTGCTGCTTTACCAGCACCGCGAATTGCTTTCTTCAGACCAGACTTAAGAGCAGCACCAACTCTACCTAGAATGCCAGGACGCTTGGTTCCAGATGAAGATGAACTACCAGAAGATCTCGATCCAGTGTTAGGTGAATCTTTGGTTGAGTCATCTCTTTCTCTTCCACCAGGAGCATCAGAAGCAGCCGCAGATGCTTTCTTATATCCAGCAACAGCAGAACCAGCAACTTCTCCAGCAGCACCAGCTACTTTCTTAGCAACTGCTTTGGCACCAGAAGCAACTTTCTTTACAGCAGCTTTTACTTTTGCAAGTCTGCTAGGTCTGCTTACTTCTGAATTAGAATCGTGACCAACAGTTACCTTTGCTTCTTCAAGGTAGGTTAGTTCTGACTCAACTTGCTCAATTAAAATAGTTTCGAGTTCATCAATCTCAAAACCTTCTTCTAGAGTTTCATAGAAAAACTCTTCAACAACTTCTTCAATAAGAGTATCAGAAAGGAAAATAAGATCTTCATCAGTTAGTTCATCAAGAACAGATGAGAAATCTACAGACTCTTTCTTAGTATCTTCACATTCACAGGGCTCTTTACCACACTTAGAGCACTTACCAGTCGCCTTCTTAATTGCGCGATCCTTTACGCCAGCATACTCGTCAGTTTCGTCTTCTACACTACCATCTCCATCATAGTCTTTCGACTTTTTACCTGACTTCTTAGTGTACTTATCCTCTTGTTCTTCGCCAGCACCTTTCATTTCATCGAGATAACCAATATCGTCTAGGATGTTTTCAATCCCATCGAGCTTAAAGTTGTTAGTAAACATTTTAATTCCTTGCGAGTTTCTAATTCCTTTTATTATTTAGTGGTTTTTACTTTTTTCATCCAACCACCAAATGTAATTTTTGATTGACCTGGAGTAAGTTGTTGTACATAATTACGATACTTATCCGTCCCAACTTCCAATTGAGTTTTAGGGTCGGCACCTTCGGTCAATTGAGTCAACCATCCTCTATGTGAGGTGTCATATTCATCAACATATATTACATAATTTGTACCACGATGAATTACTTCTCCAACAACTCCAGTGTCTAGATGCTGGACAATTGCACCCTCTTGAAATATTTCATTATTGTAATATGCTTCTCTGAGATTTTCATAATCAAGTTTTGGTGCAATCTGCCACATCTCTGCTTTAGTTGTGGTATGCATCGAATCCTGAACTGTTGTGAATAATTTTTTCTTATCAGGATCTGTTAGTGTATCTGGAATACCTTTCTTAAAAGTCTCAAAGTCATCATCCATTGCTGCCTTACGCATCTTAGAAGCTGACATTCCGCTAACATCTTCAGCATCAGCATCTCTTTCACCTGCTGAAATGACTTGGATGTTATTAAAGTTGTAAAGGGATCCATTGTATTTTTGTGCTAGATTCTGGAATTCTGAAACTCTATCAGAACCAACTACGATGTTAACTTCAGTATATCCTTCTGCTGCTACTGCTTTGAGTACATCAAAGATATTTCTCATCCCCTCATCATTAACAATTGCATCAGCATAATCGGGGAACATCTTTTTCATCCACTCTGCTTTAGTGTTTGGATCCAGTGGGTTCTTAGCAGGATCTACAGAGCGAGAAGGATAGATACGAAAATCACCTTGCTTTGCAGCAGAGGCAACCTGTTGAATTAGTTTCTCATGACCAATCGTAGGAGGATTGAAACGACCAAAGGTTAGTGTAATTGCCATTCCTTGATCTGGTGCTTTTGCAGCATTTTGCTCTGGAGCAGCAGGATGATCTGTAGGGAGTCCAGCATCTTTGGGATTAACTTTAACTAGCTTCTGTCCGCCTTCAGATCTGTATTCTACTTTTTTAGTTCTTGGATTAGCATACTTACCATATCCAACATGAACAAGTCCGAGTTTCTCTGCTTCTGCGGCAGCACCACTCTTCTTTGCCTCATTTAAGAACTCTTTATATCGTTTCATTTATCAAAAAATTCCTTCTTTAATATTTAT
>Ga0208050_1000117_pt1 | contig 18601 bp, 7 predicted proteins | sample LakMenEpi13Jun10_FD_150691 | JGI IMG/M metagenome (GOLD analysis project Ga0208050, IMG submission 150691) | Freshwater microbial communities from Lake Mendota, WI - 13JUN2010 deep hole epilimnion (SPAdes) | ecosystem: Environmental > Aquatic > Freshwater > Lake > Epilimnion/Euphotic zone ... | reverse complement strand
AAATATGTGATCATTTAAAATCCATAAAGAAAAGAAGCAAGAAGAATTCACCCTTCAGTCCGTAACCATCACCCTTCAGTCCGTAACCATCACCTTCAGTCCGCAACCATGAAAACCAGCAACTCTACTCCTCACCCCAGCTCCGGCATGTGGATACCTATACGTAATTATTTATACTAAAAATTCATATATGTATCTATCTCAAAACTAAGACGATAGAACAGCCCACTCTCGGCTATAGCCTATAGCTCTATGGATTAGAGCCCGGTCATCCGGCAAAGTATTCGGCAAGGCCGGAATGCAAGGCCTACAACTAGGCCTGAGGAGAGGTGAGGGAACAGTCTAGTGAGACCCCTGGATCAAGAAGGATAGGTCTATTTGCCCACCTCTAAAGGGCTAGTGGAACGAGATCTGGACCGCACCCTTAGTACTTAGACCAAGTGCTAGGAGAATCCGGACAGCGCGGAGCGCTGTCCAAGCGAAGCTTAGTGAAGCTGTGAGTACATCATATGAGAACATAGTCAAGATTTAACCACCTTAACACCTTACCACCTTATTACACGGACCCGAAGGGATAGTTATAGTTTAAACTGTTGTATCACAATAATAGAACGTTCCATGTCACTTATGAATATGTCATGACTCTTTTATACTAAATAAGAAAAGGATCCAACCCTTGTCTTTTATTCCGCCCGCAAGGATAAAGACGACTATGTAGATAGATAGCTAGAATAAGGTATACGGAGAATACTCAGTGGAATGTAGGCACGAGCCGAAAGGAAGGTTGTCTACATGCTCAGTCATAGACTATTCGACCCCGTAACTATACGTCATGTAAGCCCAATTCAATCATAAGTTCTGAGCCCCCACATGGCGAAAACCTGGCACGGATAACAGGCCCGCAACAAAAAAGCAATCCGGATTGCACCAAAAGCCAAAACTCTCCACCACCTGAAGAACTAAACCACAGCCAAACAAGATGGATCCATTCGCTCAACAAGTACAAAGAATCGAGAACAACGACAAAGTCAAGGAAATCGTCGAAGCACTACGTCTCATCCCAATCGCCGACAATGACGTAAAAACTCAAATAAATGCATCACTTGAAAAAATTCTCACACCCGCAGCACATAAGATACCCGAAACACAGAAAAAAATCACCGAATTCGAATTCACGGAACCAGAATTCTCGTACCACGATATAGCAGAAAGACAGAAGTACCGCCCAATGAAACATGGAATCCACTACCTGGACGAGGACAGCACCCTCTACTACAACTCAGCAATAGAAACCTCGGCATGGGAAGACGAAAATGTAGTAGCAACAACAGCACGCGACGCAGCACAAGCAGCAGGAAATACTCCAGCCGCCATACAAACAGCATACGACAATGCACTAAGAGCGCAGCAAGGAATCAACACCAGAATCTTCGCGCAACCTCCCCGATGGGTACTAATCAAGAGAAAAGCACTCAATGACACACGAATGGAGGACAGCCTCCTTCAATATATCGACAAAAAACACACACAAGTCGACTGGTACAGTACCATCACCACTATACATAAAACAGGCAGCAAGATAGGCTACACATTAGACCACTACCAAAGAGTTTTACACAGATTCATCAGCTACTTCAAACCAGAAATGAACCAACTCGGACAAAAAATGGGATTACATGAACTAGCACGCCTCCTAATGACATCAACTATGCCAGTAAACGACAGAGAAATGGTTATTCACGAAATTAAAAAACTAACAAGAAGACAAACAGAAAGCCTCCGCGTCCCAATGTCAAACCTTTACTCCCTAGCAACAACATATTACAACGACGACCCGGACGCGGAATCTCAAAGAAACAAGCTTTTGTTTAACGGACTACAACACTTCACCACAGGAGTCACAAAGGAAAAATTGACAAGACTCATTAAGTACAGCCAACTCCAAAAAATCAAATTAGATTACCACGATACTCTTGAAACATGCATATTATCAGAAAAAACCAACGGCGAACCAACAGAAGATCTACAATTCGGCCAATCAAAAGAAACAATACTAGTATTCCAAGCAAACATTGCACCTGTAGACTCGCTTTTAGACAATGATATAACCCCGATAGAATTTACCCTCGCAAACCCTAACAAAAAAGACAAAAAGTACGGGGACACACCCAAAACCAAAAAACCCGACGAAAGACAACCGCACATACACGCAGTCAAAACTCGAATCGCAACCATTCCTCAACCAAGAGAAAATGAGGACACAGAGTCTGAAGCATCAACATCTAGACATTCATCAAGGCGTCCCTCCCGAGAATCCTCCCGCCATGAAAGCTCACCAGACAGATCTAGACAGTCATCAGCAGAGAGACCGAAAACACCACCACCACCACCAGCCGAAGAAACTCCTTCATCATCAAGAAGATCCCGCTCAAAACAAAGAAGCGGACCCAAACAACGACGACATAGATCCACATCACAGAGCTCCAGATCACCATCCAGACAATTAGAGGTTGAACTATCTACAGCACCAAAAAAGAAACAAGGAATAAAGAAATGGCTACAAACAGAAAACCCAGCACGAAAATCAGAAAGAATAAACAACAAACTATACCAAATAACAACACTAGTAAATGAAATAAAAGCAGAAAAAACACCAACAAATTCCAGGAATAACTCAAGAGACAGCAGCTACTCCAGAGACAACTCAGACAGGCGAAAAAATCAAGACAGAGACAGAAAAACCAGCTCCGACAGACAAAGCCGAGCAGATTCCAGAGACAGACCACGACCAAGAGACAGATCCTCATCCAGAGACAGAAATAACTACAGATCATCAAGAGACAGAAACTCAAGAAGCAGGAGCCGCGAATCTTACAGAAGTTCCAGAAGCTCCAGAGATAACAGAGAAAGGTCAACAAGCAGAACCAGATCACCCTACAGCGACAGATATTCAACCACAAGCAGCCGCAGTAGATACCGATCAAGCAGCAGAGACAGATACTCAAGAGACAGAACACCCACCAACTACAGAACATCCAGAGACTCGTACAACTACAGACCAGAGTCAAGGTCAAGCAACTATTCAAGGAGCACCAGAGACAGATCATTGTCAAGAGACAGATACTCAGACAGATCACGTAGATCATACTCCAGAGATAGGGACAGCAACAGAAGACAACGCAACAGAACACCAGACCGCCAAAGTTCAAGAAGGTCACAATCACCCTATCAAAATAAAACCGTTATACCAGGGTTAAACTGTTCACCAAGCTATAGACCGGGTACTAAATTTTGTAAAAAATGTACCAATGACGGTCATGAAGAACCAGACTGCAGACAATACTACCACTGGGCACCCGAAAAATGCACAATATGTAATGGCGGATTCCACTTCAGAGATCAATGCAAATTAAATAATACCAAACGCTCTGATAGTCCAGGAAGACCAAAAAACTATTAGAGTTCGAAGCGAGAGGGCTTCAACGTTTCGAACAAAGTATCGAAGCCCACAATGTTAGGACAGAGGAAATCAACCCTCCTGTCCAAAATCCACAAGCATGCTGCGCATGCCCAGAAATTATTTTAGACCACATAAAACTCCACTCTATGAAATTTCCAAAACCAAGAGAACTGAAAAACAATGAATATCCAGACCTCCAAGAAGATGAACCAACATTATTAAGAAATCTTATGCAGCTAGCCAGACCCAGTGAAGGGTCACATATAGACATGTACTTAAATTCAACAATAAAATTTGTGAAAGAAAAGCAGAGGAAAAAGGCAAACGAGGTCAGGCTGAACAATGCAGCCTTCGGAAGCAATCTCTATTTTGTAGACATAACATTCCCCCCGTCTACAGAAAAATTTAAAGCATTAGTGGATACTGGAGCAAGTAATTCACTTATTCACGAATCAGTAGCAGAGAAACTCAACATAAATATTACGCCAACAACAATGAGACTATCTACAGCTACGGGAAGCAGCACAAACGCTATCACAGGAACAACACATTTAAATTTTAATTTATCACCTGACAATATAATACCAACAACATTTTGTACTCACTTTATAGTAACAACTAAGCTCAATAATCTTCAAGCGATTTTAGGAGCTGAATTTTTATTAGATATAACAAAAGTGCATAGTATCTCGCCAGCAAGTATAAACGTCATATACAATGACAAAAGAATCAAAATTCCTCTCGAAAAAGTGAACGCATGTGCATCTTCCGCGATGACATCCCTACTACAAGAAGATAAGCAGACCCCCACCCCCGCAACAGAAGCTCCCACAGAAGAACTATTAACTGACACCCAAGAACCCCAACAACAGTCGTCATCAATCGAACTGAATATGAACCATAATATCAGAGACAACATGGATGAAGAAACGCTGCCCCCTTCAGATATTCTTTTTGATGATATGCAAGAATTAAAATTTGAACTATTAGAAAAGACAATTACTTTAGAAGCAGCCGACTACTCAGACTGCCCAGCAGAATATCTACACCCATTAAAAGACCTCCTTAACAAATTCTCTCACCGCTTCAGCAAGAGCAAGCTAGATCTAGAAATAACAAATTTATACACAGCTGACTTACCAACAAAAAAAGGAAAAATAGTTCAGCAAAAAGTCAGGAGACTCCCATTTCACAAATATGAATTCACAACTCAAGCCATTAAACAACTAATGCAAGCAGGAGTAGTACGCCCATCTGACAGCCCATGGAGAAGTAACGTTGTTTTAGTAAAAAAACCGACATCAGCAAATGAATCCCGAGACAACACCAAAGCCTCATATCAAACTGGAGAACAAAATATGTCAAAATTATATAGAATATGCCTCGATTTCAGAGAACTCAACGAAGTTTTAGAATTCCCACAACAAACCTCCTTTACCACAATAGACGAAATTCTCATGAAGTTGAAAGGAAAAAAGGTCATATCTCTAGATATCTCTAGCGCATTTTTTATTATTCCCATACAGGAAAAGGACAGATATAAAACAGCGTTCTGGGTGAATCAAGACGCCTATGAATTTTGTAGCCTCGTAATGGGACTTAAAAGCAGTCCATACCACTTAGTGAAATTTATGGCCATAGCATTCTCGCAACAAGTATTTGACAGAATTAAAGCGACACTCACTCCAGAAGAGCAGACACTACTTCCAGCCTCATTCGAACAAATGATGTCAGCATATTTTGACGATATATTCGTATTCAGAGATACATACCAAGAACTTTATGTAGCACTAAAAGTACTATTAATAGCAGCAACAGAAGCGAAAATTAAATTTAGCAGCGAAAAATCAAAATTTTTCACCACCAACGTCAAAGTTTTAGGCTATTCTTTTGACACATCCAACGTTCAATTAACAATGGACAAATTGAAAGCAAGTGGAATAATGAATACAAAGAAACCGTCATCTCTCTATGAACTTCATTCACGTTTAGCAAGCTTCCAGTACCAATCAATGTTTTTACCATATCTCAAACACATATTATACCCGCTTAATTTTTTGCTAAAGAAAAAAGAATTCACATGGGGACCTATTGAAGAAAGAGCATGGAATTCCGCAAAAGCACTCAGCGTACTGGGACTGAAACTTACAGTTCCAAATCCAGAAGACGACCTTATACTAACAACAGACGCTTCAAAAGTCGCAGCAGCAGGATGTTTATTTAGAGTCAAAAACGGAAAAATGGAATTAGTATCAGTCACATCGAAATATTTTAGCACTGCAGACCTGGGAAAATGTTCATATGTGCTGGAAAGCATCAGCTTAGCTTACGCCCTCAAAGTATTCTCAGCATATTTATTGAATTGTCAAGCCTCCATCAAAATTTACACAGACGCAAGGTCATTAATATACGCAAAAAGAATGTCAACCCACAGCGTCCTCCTTAATTCAACGCTAAATTATTTAACAAACTTTGTATCCATGCTTAACATAAGCATATACCACATCCCCGGCAGCATAAATGTGTTAGCAGACGTTTTAAGTAGAGCCATTAGTGACAATTTAAATTGTAACATTCCACGCGAGCATCCAATCTCAAGAAAATGGGCAGCAGTCCTCCCCCCTCTGCCCCAGAATTTTGGAGTGTCTCAGGACACAATTTTCGAATTTCTCACTAGGCCATTAAGACCGGAACCCCAAGACATTCACGACAGAACACACAAAAAACTAAATGAGCCAAAAACAGTTCAAGAAATGTACGAAATGTCCCAGAAGCAAACGCCAGAAGAAAGATTTCACAGCGCACAGATAATGTTACATCAATGGTTAGCAAAATATGCAAAAAATCGAGAACCAAAATTGCATACTGCAAAAGTTTTTGCCACAAAATTAGCAATCGATATAAAAAAACATGAACTAGTACTTCAGAAAATACACGAAATAATGGAAACAGTTTACGCAGACTTAAAAGGAAAGCAAATTTACAGAGATATCCAGCGAAACCTCATGGAAGCAAGCAAACATTATTTATCATGTACAAAACAACCTTTGACAGGAAAATCGTTACAAAATTTCCACACGTCCTTGGAAAAATTATTCAAGCTTATCAGCCCCATCCAGCAAGAACAGCTACAATACCAAACAGAAAACGAAATCAAAATAAATTTTATTACCAACCTACCCAGTGTGCAAAACTATAACACTATAGAAGTCAATCCAAAAGTCAGATACAACCTTCATCCAACAGCAGAATTATCTCCAAAAATTTGCCTACAGTCAAATGGACTCGATATTCCCCTTCAAGAGGATGAAATCTTCGCACCCTACGAACTTAAAAAGGTGGACTTGAAAATCAGATTTCAATTTCCAAAAAATCATTGCGCCCTACTTATTAACAAAAGCTCAGCAAGACTGAAATACGAAGTAAACGTGCAGCTCGGACTTATTGATATCGGATACCATAATTATGTAGCAGCAGTAATCCAAAATATGACAGAAAAAGAAATAATATTGAAAAAAGGTACAGCAGTCGCCCAACTCTTGCTAATCAAAGCAAAAATACCAAAATTCACCAACGAATGGCCGGAAACAAACTCTACACGCGGTGGATTCGGATCAACAGGACAAATATTCGAGAGAACAATCACCAATAATATAGTACAAGATTCGGTCCAATTTTTGTCAGAAGAAATTATGAAAGATGAAAACGACTTCCTTAAAATTGAAGATTATTTAGGACCCAGGAAAATAGGCATTAATAGCCTAGCCATAAATCTTATCTCCACTCCGATAGACAGAGCGCACCAGACGTTCGAGCTACAGGAATTTGAAAACGCACTGTTAGAAAAAATCAGTCCCACACTACAGTCAAAATTACCAACTATTCAACTATCGCAATCAAATCTTAAAAACCAAGATAAAGAAGAAAGAATCCAGTCAAGAGAAACAAAATTAACAGAACCATATATTACAGAACAAGAAGTATCAGCACTGCTAGCAGCCGACCTATCTATGAACAGAAAACTAACAGTGGAAAGCTTTCAATATTTTCAAAATATGGACCCAGTGATAAGCGCTATCAAGGAAAACCTAGTAGGAAAAAATACCCTACCAGCCTACACCATGAAAAAAGGAATAGTGTGTAAAATATTTAAAGAGACAGAGTCACAAGAGCCGCGCCAAGTAATATATATTCCCACATCGTTATTAATACCAACAATCATCTATATTCATAAGCACTTCCTCCATCCAGCAAGATCCCAAACATATAAACAATTTATAGAAACTTATTACCACCCTCAAGCACGAAGAGCAATACAAAGAATATGTAAAGCATGTATAGTATGCTCAGCTACAAAAAACGTGGAATATAAAAATATACCAGTAGGAAGAGAAAGAACATTCACGCCCACACAGCCAAGAGAAGCCATAAGTGCAGACATAATGTACTTGCCAAGAAGCTCAAAAGGTCATACACACGCTTTAATAATAGCGGATTTATACTCCCTCTATATCTCATTCATACCAATGAAGTCAAAATCAGCAGAAGCTACAGCTTCCGCATTGCGAAATTACATATCATTTATGGGAGTACCAAAAGTTCTACTTACAGATAACGACCCCACGTTTCGCTCAGAAGTGACCACATTGTTAGCATCCTTTAATATTCAACATCAAACCAGCTTTCCATATATGCAAAGAGGAAATACAGTCGAAAGCCAGGTGCGAAAATTCCTCAACGCAGCAAGAGCAGCTATCGCAGATAGCCCTATTGCAAAGCACACGGAATGGCACGTACTATACCCACTTATTATAGTACGCCTCAACACACTTGTTTCAAAATACGGCCTCTCAAGAGAATATGTCCATTTTCAACAAATACTAGAAACACACCTGCCACTAATCATAGATATCAAATTAGATCAAGATATCGAAGACGATCTTGCACAGACATCTCATAAATTCAGAGGTGCAATTCAAAAGTTCTTAAAAAATAAGAAAAAAGCGAAACTCAGCTACCCAGACAAAAAATCATACGATTTTGCTCTACATGAGCTTGTAATGAGAAAAGAATATACGCCATCAACACCTTTAAAACCCACGTATATCGGTCCATACAGAATAATGGAATTATTCCCACAGGGATCGTTATTAAAAGACCCCCGCACAGGAGAACAAATGTCAGTACATTTTGCAAATATGCGAAAATTATCAATGGATGAATTTATAACACTTTTACCAACACATTTTGACGCTGATATATTAAAAACATTAGGACTTTTCCGTTATAACAGAAAAGGAAACCCAGAGTCAATAAAGAAAGCTGAGGAAGCTGAGATAATAAAACAAAATACACTCTCAGAGGGAGAACAAGATGAACGCCGAGAACCAGACAACTGTTCAAGTACAAATGACACAGAAGAATTTTCTCCCCAAACAGCAAGAATATTAAGATCAGGAAGAAAAATAAATATATCAGTAAATACATTACCATCGAAATATTCAGGAGCAACAAAAGCTCAGTGGAAAACACTTCCAGTACCATGCCAACCAACAACAATAACAAAAAAACCTAGCACAAAGAGAATCGCTACAATCAAAACGCCAAACACACCATATTACGTGGAAGAACAGTTATTGGAACAAGATTCATTCTTATTCTCAACATCTATAGAACTAAGCGTGAACAAAATAAAACCAGAAAAGAACTACAAAACCCGTTATAAATCATCATTCCAATCTGACAGGAAAGGCATCCTGTATATTAATTTGCCACCCGAAGAAAATTCAAACAAAAAAGTCCGGTTCTCCCGGCTAGAAATCAAATTCTACTAAGAAACCATTATTAATAAGTACATAAGGTAAGAGGCCACGTGGTGTCCGGCCAACAGCGTACAGACTGCCTAGCGAGCAGCCCCAGCTGAGAGAGAAAGAGGAAAACACAAGAATATTATACACAAGAATAGTCAGCAGATATATATAGTGTTTTTTGCCACGCGGCACGTCTATTACACGTGCCTCGACGTGACAAAATTCACGTACCTGCCCACCTTAAGGCAAACTGTTCAGAAGTATGTCTAAGGATATTATTGTGCATAAAATTCCCCCTAGCTCTCGCCGAGATACCTAGCCCACTGACACGAAAAAACTTATGCACATGAAGAAAAACAAATATATATTGTGACAACGAACACAAATAAAAACGTTGAGCCGACCAGATGCGGATACATCTGGCACTCAGAAGAAAAAATTAAATACTGTATTTTAAGCACATCTAAACCACGATTACAGCACATTAAGAAGCCAAATTCAAATCCAACACAGTGTCAACAGATATGCCAGTAATATCGCTAGAACCAGCCAACGACCCATCACTATGGCTACCGCAAAATAGTTCCTCCATTGGAATATTATCCACCCCCTCCAAAGAGAAGGCCTCTCCAGACTCGAAAACCAAGTCCTCAGGAATGGTCTCTAAAGGGACAGTCACCTCAGAACCAATTTCAGGAACCTTTTCCACCACAGGTTCAAGGACGTCAATAGAGGACACTCGCTTGGACGTGTCCTGGTCCTCACAGACAACCTCCTCCTTCCGCAAGCGAATGAAAATGCTGTCTTCTCTTACGTCCACATCAGCGACTAAAACAGGAAACACCACAAAAAATCACGCTTAACAGAACAAAAATCAAAAAGGAAAATATCAAGAGATAAAATTGTGAAACAAAAATGTTAAATATTTACCAGTCATCGCCCACTTGTTTTCATTACGCAGAACAAGCAAAGCATCCACGTTTCGCTCTCGCATATATGAAGACATATATTTCTCCAAAATATGGCAGCGAATGGCGTCAACAAATCGACCCATATTTACAGCTCAAAATCTGCAGATCAACTAATCTCCACCAAAGGCAACATGGCATTTATACCCAACAAAATATAAAAACAGATAAACAGAAGCCAGAACATGATCAATAAATCGCCAAAACACGGCAATAAATCCGAGAAAATTATCAACAACTTAACACTTTAATGCAGCCTTATAGAACATTATCACATATACACGCTCCTAAAACAAGCCATTAAAGCAATTTAATTGAAGAAGACGGCAAGAATTTTAAAATCCAGGCTCAGCCCGAGAATTTAGGAAATAACTCTCCTCCCTTCAAGAATCTTAATGGACATTACAAAAAACAAAGCATGCGACAGGATAAAAACTGCCAGCTATTAAGCAGGCCGGTCACTAAGCAGCCAGCCTAAATAGCACACAGTGAAGGATACTTAGCAGGCACATCCTTGGGTATTTAAAGGAGCCGACTTCAAGCACAAAATCAGTACATTCTCAACTCCCTTTAAAGGAACACAGGAAGAAACCCATCAACATGTCCAGGCAGCTCATCGTCGGAAACCAGGGCCGCACCCACCAAGTGGGAGCATACCAAGGCAGCTTTAGGGGGCGCGAACGGATCGCGTACCAAGACCTGCCATCAATCCACGAAATAGAGCAGATACTGGAACAACTGACAGCTAATATCACCCTCAGGACAGAAGACATCCCGATGAGACCAATCACCCTGCCACCTATCTACACAGAACTGTCTGAAATCGACGTATACACGGAAATGGCACGCCTGGACCTTCAGTACGATGACCTCAGAACAGACAAGCCAAGAACAGCATCTCTTGCAAGACTCTGCAAGGCACTATGTATTGGCAGATACATCGCTCTGGGCAATCAACCACCTCTTCAGTACAAGAGCTGGGCACTAGTCTGCCCCATGAACTTTGAGAACCCAGACATGCCACATGGAGAGCAGTCCCACTTAGCTGTTGACAATTCTACCAAATTTATAATCAAAAGCATGAAACACAGAGACACAATCAAGGATGCTTCAGGAAAAACAGGACATATGATAATTCCAGAACTATACCACTACAACAACTGCATGTGTGCCAGCGATTGTATCGCTAATAACCAAGAAAGCCTCCACTTCTTGCGCATCTGCGCACCAAGGTCACTTAGACAACAATACGCAGAGGCAGACCATCTGCCTGACGCAAGGAACGCCGTCAGTATCGGAAAGAAGTACGGTAACAGCCATACCGTCTACTACAGTTCAGTGTCAGTTTTCGGAACAGTCACGCCGCAGATGATCTGTAGGCAACCGATCACGGAACTTACAAGGAAATCGCCAATTTTCAGAACACCACAGTACAGCCACGTAGATATGTCAAACGACCTTCACCTGATAAGAGCCATTGGCGCCTGCCTGTCCAGGCAAGAAATCCACCAGTACACGAAAAACTTCACGGAAAGTTGCAAAATGGACGAGACCACAGAAGAAACAGGAAACCTATACAGATTCCCAAAGATGAACAGGAACAGACAAAACACAGATATCTTATCGCTGAACCCGAGCTACAATTCACTGGACCAGGCTCTAGCAAATGAGCCACTGGTTGAACCCTTTATGGGGCCGCAGGCATGCCCCTATTGCCCAACCATCCTTCAAATAACAGAACCAAAAGACTATCTGCTCCACCTGTTCGACCACCACGCAATTCTCACGGAAGCCTACTTCACATGCCCTGGCTGCATAGCCATCTGCATATTCAACAAAGAAACATACCCAGCACATTATACAGAAGTCCACAGCCAAGCATCCGCATTAATTATAATGTTTACAGAGACAGCCACCCACATTCGCACACAACAAGCTTTGCAGCTCTCCCTATTTATTGAAGTAACACTGAGGCTGGAGTCATTTTACCCAGCAGAAAAACAGAACAAAGAACCACATTATGTCAGCTACCTGGGAGGATACTCATCGAACAAAAAGGCACTCTTCCGAGAAGTCCAAAATGAGCAGATCAAACGCAACCCACTGGACTTAATGCACCAAATGGAAGAAACACTGAGCGCAGACTTCACAACAACAGAGGAAATATTCAACATCCAACGACCATCCTCACCTATTTTTCTCAAGCTTCTCAAGCAGATAAAGAACAATGAAAGTTATTCAGAAAAAACAAAGCAGAGGACGACATTTGAGGAGAGAGAAACAGAAAAAGACACCCGCACTGACCGCCAACCGCGCCAACAAAACAAGTTCAAACCAACAGAACCACAAACACCGCAGAGGAAACGCAGAGCAGAGGTCAACTCACCGGAGAGACCTATGTCTGTCTCCCCCTCACCCAGGCGATCACCACCGAGGAGAACACCGAGGAGGAGCCCATCCAGCAGAAGGAGAGCAAGCCGCACTCCGGATAGGCCCACAGCCACGAAACCAACCACAGCAAGAAGCTTATCGCGAAAGGCGAGCAGAAGAAGCCCGTCCCGCGCGGAATACAGGAACCCTTCCCCCCGCCGGACTAGAACTACTGACAGCCGAGAAGACTACCACTACAGCTACAGACCATCCCCGGAGTATCAGACACCGGATAGCTCCCCATCAGCGAGAAGAAGAGCCAACCTCTACACATCCAGCTCCACCCGCAACAAAATGGAGTAAACAAGATAAATGTGAGTAAACACTAGTCTGTATCGCCTATTATATGTACATTTTTAGTCTTAAGAAACTATGAAAAATACAACATGCCTATTCCGCTCCAACCTCTTATCACTTTACCACTTTATGACCGCCCCAATACGTATATTATGCTAAATATATTAGAACAAATGAAAACAATGTGAAAGCCGCCAACTATATATATATACGCAATATCAGTATTCAAGAGAAGGAATGGAATGTGAAGCCGCCGCCAGAAAATAAAAACAAATTCCGCCGCACTGCCCGCAGGACAATAATTTAAATTCCAGGCCACAAGGACAATTAGGAAAATTTAGGAAATTCAGGACCCTACTGACCGTGGGTCTGACCAGACACTGTTGACCAGTTTACATATACAACAGCATGCAGGCAGCTATTCAGTCTATCCTGTGAGCCTCAGCTGAAAGGTTCAAAACTCAGGATCAGATGTCTTTATTTTATTGGCTTTTGCTTATAGCAGCCATATCGTTAACAGAATCGATTATAACCTCTACAGGAAGAAGCCAACAAATCTCTAATGTACCACATAATACCACAACCCATACCACCAACGAGAACCAAGAAGAAACAAGCCTTCAGTTACCACGAGTAAAGAGACAAACCGTAGAAACATTAAAGAAATTCATTAACATAACGCAAGCTATACCAGTAAAAACAGTTTATATTCCAGTGCGCATGCACCAATTTAACAAAATGATACCATTCCAACAAGTATATAGCCAAATAACAAACCTAAAACTCACGCTAAGAAACTTAGATCCTACCTCAAATACTCGGACAGAAGAAATACAAGGAAAAGACGTCAATTATGTAAAAAGCAGCTACCCGAGATCAATGAACCAGAATTCTTTACAGTGCGCAGAGAGAGGCGGATATGTCGCATCCATAACACAGATTGTAAAAGATAGATTGGACACACGGACGCCCACAGCCACGAGAGACGAAATAAGTATCAGCAACAAAATTTTAACCTGCATGTTTACAGAAGTAAACAAGAGAGGTTTAAGCTGCATCGAATATTTAGTCAACATAGCAAGTACACTCGGACTCGAGTTCTATAGAGGAACACCACCACAAATATTAATGGAAATAGTAACACTATTCCCCCAGACAGTAATTCACCCAGTTTTAGACTCAAATATGATAACATTACAAGAAGACCCGCGCACCATTGTTTACTGCACAGTGCCTAAACAAGCAGCAAACCAACGGCCGGACGAACTCACGAGAATAATCCAGAAAAAATTCTACAACCACCAGTCAACCCTCTTCAGCGCAATCCTAGAATCTTATGAGAAAATTTTAGAAAACCAAGAACATCTCTACGCATTACTGCTTATTACAAGAATCCCTTCTAAAACAAGTAACAAGACATTCGCAGACCAGTGTAAAGCAATAAAAAGACTTATTCCCGTCAATATTCCAAGCCAAATAACAACAACCTCATACCTGTCAACAACCTTCTTACAAACCACAAAAGAAAACTCCCTCAAAACAACAGCAATTTTTACAGCACTAACCAACCACATAAACACGCTATGTACGTCACCGTCCAATGAACCAGTGATAAATCAAATGTTCCAAGCACTGCAATTACTCACACTGAATGTACAAGCTCTCATTCAAGCCCAAATAGCCCATTCAGCCAATCAGAATCAGACGCTTACATTCCAAGCCCCACTGACGCTGTTAGTCACTGCAACAACAAAAACGGCAGACATCGATCAGCTATTCTACAATATATTCCAAATGCGTCTTACGCCAGCAGAATTATCATATATCTACACCATGATAGAAAATGAAAAAACAAAAACACTCTTATGGTTGAAAAACTTACTACCACCTAATTTACAGTACCCAGAAATATTGAGAACATCGCAGATTATTGAAAAATCGGTCACACAGGACCAAATTGTTAAAACATACCGAAACCATCCAGAACTGCTGCAACCAGGATCAGCAAATACCCAAGCCAGAACCAACATTAAGAAGCAGTACACACCATTTCGAGAAGGAGAAATAACAAACAATAATATACAGAATGACCAGCCTCAGCTAGAACAGACACAACAGCCCAATCAACAGCAACCGACTCAGCCTCCACAGGAACTCCACCCATGGGACGAAGCAATTCAAGCAAGAAATAGCTACCTCAATGACAGCCAGACATCAATACCAGAGGAAACAGGAGCGACCACTCAAACCAACAACCAACAACAATTATCAACTCAGACTACTCAACCAAACAGTATACCAACCACAACCACCGAACAACCAACTATAAACTTCCTTGAGCTACTCAACCGACCAACCAATCCACCACATACGCAAGTCTTATCAAGAAAGAAAAGGCATTGGCTATCACAAGCATTCTCAGATCTAACAGGGTTAGCTACTCAAACGGATTTAAATATTCTAAACGCCAATGAAGAGAAAATGAGACTTGAAGAAGAAAAAACACAAAAAGAGTTAAAAACAATAGAAACAAAAACCCAGAACATTATCCAAATAATTGACGAGCAAGCCGTCAAAATGGCCAAACTATATTCAGACGAAGCAGAAGTCAAGCAAGCAATCAAAATAGTCCTAAAAGAAGAACAAGATGTCATTATGCAAATAGCACAATTAACAGCCAGTATGGAAATCCAGTCAGACATATCTATAGAATACGCAGCATTTTCAAACGCCTTAAGCTTAATTCCACACATGTTACACGAAATTGAAGAAAGCCTACTAGCAGTTACAAACCAAGCCATCTACCCGTCATTATTACCAGCGGAAAGTATACTCAGAACAATACCTTTCTACTCTAAGCAATCAATTCTATCAGCAACAGTTTCCGCCATAATTTCCTCAAAAATGAACACAATAGAAATTTCAGTGCCGGAGTTCATAAATCCATTTACAGTGTATTATGTGAAAACAATCCCGATAGCACATAACACCACAAACAGAATATATACCACCTTAAAACTTGAAAACAAATATGTCGCAGTAGACCCATCCGGCAGTACTTTTTTATACAAACCGGAAACGTGTGCCACTAAAAACACTGTAACAACGTGCAACCCTGCCATGCTTGAAATTCACAAAGAAGCCCAAACATGCATAGAAGCTTTGATGTCACCATCACAAATAGGCGCCGGAAAATGCATACAATCCATGAAAGTGGAAAAAGTCGACCAACAATCTTATATATACAAAACAGAAAATACAGTCATACGGATATTCTCACCATTCCCGGATACAGTTTCCACCCTCTGTGGACATACATTAAACCAGAACGCAGGAACACTTAAAGAAGGATATACAGACTTATCATTCAAGTCAGACTGTGTCTTATACACATCTCAAATGGTTATATACAGCCCCTACAAACCAACCATTGAAGAAACTATCAAACCACTCCTATCAACTCCAGACTTATCAATGGAAATCGAAAGCTTATTATCAGATATTCATGAAGTCCATAGAATAAATCTCACAACACTCGGACAAGAATTCCAAACGCTAAATATAGACATACAGAACGAGTTGATGGACCTCAGTAATGTTAATGACGTCCTTCAAAGAGCAGCAAATATTAAAGAAATCACGATATTTGATCCAACGGACATTAAATTGGAGAAAATAACCGAATCCAACACGGCATTAAAAATAGTTACTTGGGCCGTAGCAATTTTAGCATTCGGATTCATTATATTTTGCATCGTATCATGTTGCCCAGTACAAATTTTCGCAATGCTCAAAGCCACGTTCAAAGCCATATTAGCTTTACTTACGTGCACATGTACCACAGCTTTTATGACCACATCATCAATAACAAGATTTATGAGGAGAAGACAAAATCTCCATGCATCACCAGCCACCAACTCGGATCTAAATGAGAGTTCAGACCAGCCAGGAGCAACAATCACATACATGCCACATTCAACATACCGCCGCCGCCTCTTCCCAAATGAAGAAGATAGCGACGATGAACTAACTGTATTTTCAGCACAACGAACCAGACAGCAACAACAACAACGGCAAGATTATAGAGAAGTTCAAAGACAATTAGACCAAAGGAGATCTCAGTCATTTGAAACAACAAACTTTACCACTTCACCACCACCATATAATAAAGATCCTAAAAACGAAATGTACCCAAATGTACCCTCAGCACCAACTATGACGTCACCGGCCACATTACAATTGGGAAAATCGAAACCACATAATGCAGAACTACAAGAAAGCAGCTGGGAAATAATCAATGTAAATAACTTAGGCGCCAAGCTAACCAGACAAAAAAGTACGCCAGCATTATACTTTCACGGAAGAACAAATAAAGTCTACACCCTCGAAGGGACCGAAATACCAATTGAAAGACCACCAAGGAATCTCATTATAGAATACCAAGAGACCTTACTAACATTACCACAATTTTCTCTAGAACAAATGCGACTTATATTAACCAACGATACTATCGCATACGATAAAAACTTGAAAGCCTACTACACACCAGTCATAAACTCAAGTAAGAGGTTTTACCACTTTGCATATCGATGCTTACCACAGCCAGATCAATAAAAGGAAAAAAGAGAACAAATAACATATGAAAATCCTAAACAGAAATCTACGGACATGGAAAGAAGATCAAAAGAGAAAGTCAATTATTTTATTCAAGAAATGCGAAATAAAAACGTTGAAACTTCATCACCACGGCATACTAGTTCAAAAACTTTGAAAACTCAAAATCACGTCACACAAAATCGAACAGAGAAAAATAATAAGCACATTCCAAACAAACACAGACATATGTCACTCCGATTAAAAATCTGTCTAGTAATAGGACAGCTGGCTGTTCACGGAAGCCAGCTCAGACTTGAGCTGTTCAATCTCCCTGTCCAAACCGCAAATCGTAGCGAACATAGCGTCCTTCTTGTCCCCATCGTTCAAGAACAAGTAGTCACTGCGCAGATAAGCGACGTCAGCCTCCAAATATCCAATTTTACTTTCCAAATCGTCTCTCTTATGCTCGAGTCGCATCCGCTCCAGCAGAGGCTCCTGGTCCTCTTCAAGGTTCTGACTCTTGCGAAACCACCTGTAACAAATTATTCACAATCAACACCTCGAAAAAAAAGAGAGAAAAAACCGCCAAAAATACTACAAAGCTACCATCACAAAATATAACACAACAAATCCCTACCGCAGATATACAACCGCCAAGAAAACAGACAGCAAACTGAAGAAGAAAGGAAAATCGGGTCACCCCCCCACCGTTTCACCCGTACAGTACCCACCGATATAGAGCCAGAAAAGAAGGAAAATATGTACAGTCCCGCCGTCCACCCCACCACTGTGACCAAATAAAATTGTACCGGCCCGCCAATCTCACAGAAAAGAGATACAAGCACGGAATATATACATGACCCGGCCCGCCAGAGAAATTCCCACGGACCCAGCACACCCAATTAGAAAAAATGCGTATACTGTGAGGGACGCCTAAAAGCCTGTAGCAAGTGCGACGAATTTTTTTTCTCTTCTCTTCAATCGCCATAAGTAGCAGCGTACGCGTACTTTACGTGTGAACCAACATCTCCGCTGATCCG
>Ga0208050_1000116_pt1 | contig 18654 bp, 24 predicted proteins | sample LakMenEpi13Jun10_FD_150691 | JGI IMG/M metagenome (GOLD analysis project Ga0208050, IMG submission 150691) | Freshwater microbial communities from Lake Mendota, WI - 13JUN2010 deep hole epilimnion (SPAdes) | ecosystem: Environmental > Aquatic > Freshwater > Lake > Epilimnion/Euphotic zone ... | reverse complement strand
GCTACATTTGCTAAATCTAAGACAGCGTTAGGTGCCGGCATATACGGCACCTATACCATGAGTAACTTCTTTGGTTGTATGAGCGGATTACCTTACCCACTCAAAGCAATTTATGATGGTATCAAGCAATTAGAAACAGAAAACCTAAAAACGATTTATCAAAATTTATATCTAGCAGTAACTTGGTTACCTGCCTCGATCGGAGTGACAGTAGGTGGTAGTCCAGGCGCGTATACAGTAGCAGTTTCTATACCAAGCCCCGGGATAGGGGGAGGTTATGGAAGAGAAAACTCAGGTGCTCCTTCAGTCACAGTCATTGGCGCGACAGGGATCACAGCGCAAGCGATCATTGGAACCAATCCTAACGATCTCAATACATTTGGTAAATTAGTCAATATATTGTTTACAGGCACAAGTTCCACATTACCGACCGGTACTCTTACTATCGCACAGCCAACTACTATCTATGGTAGTTCTGGTTGGAGTCCAGGTATGAATACTGCTATTCAACATTATGTGGATGCGGCTGATATAGAGATACAATCAATAAAAACAGTATCCACAAGCAACTTCACAACAGCCACAATTTTAAATACTAATTGGGATATAACCGGAACTGCGCTTAAGCAAGAACAACGTGCAAGACATAATGCTATTCCTCCTGTTACTATTCCTTATGACTATTGGGCTTCATTATATCCTACATCACTTATAGTTTTTACTGATAGTATACCTCAACTTGCATTACAAACAGAACCGCATATGACAGCGCAAACATTAGAGCATATATCTAATATGAAAAATACAGGCGGTCAAAGTGTAGTTGGATTGATGCGACAAGAACGTAATCAAGTAAGACTGAATGAAATAGGAATAGAATTAGATAATAATTTACCGTCGGCATTAAGCGAACAACAAGAAAAAATGTTATTGTCTAACGGCACATTGCCCGGAGCAGTAGAAGGAATACCGTCATGCAATGGATCTGGAACAGATTATACTACTCCTTCTAATCCTGCAACAGAGATAGCAGTAGACGGAAATCCCTGCAACGGAGATGTTATTACAAGAGAAGAATCCCCTAAACCGGTTGCAATGTTTGATACAAACATACAAGCGTTACGTCAAGTCTCGGCTGTAGCAGAACCGAGCATAGCACCGATTATTGATAATTGTATTTTAGGACCCAATGGAAACGGCACTGGCCCAGTAATACTCGTTGAAGGAAAACTTCCTCCAGGAGCACCTCCCCCGACCGACCCTTGCGGACTTGAACCGCCGCCCGAACTTGTGTTCACCCCAAATGCTGATAATAATAATCAAGTCCCGAACATACTGATACGTGTACCTATAGGAGAAACCCCCATTCTTAATGTAGGTTCGGGTCTCTTTGTACCCGACGCTACACTTCCCCCAAATTTGGATACAAATTATACAGGAAGTGTCTTATTACCAAGTACTTACGATGTCAATGACGCCATCGATAAAGTTATTGAATGTAACTGTGACTGTTGGGTAAATTAACGCCCAAAAAACTAGCATTATAAAGATCAAGTAGTTACAATAACTACTTAATGTGTCTTATCTAAAGGTATTGGGAGACCAGTCCGTAGGAGAAAACAAAATGGAAAAATCGTTAAAAAGTCTAAACTTGTTGTTTGGGTTGTTGTTTGTGATAGGGCTGACATTTATGATCAGCACTAACAGGATCAATGTTATAAAATCAAACAGTTATGCTAAGACAGAAAGTATCGAAAGCATCGAAAAGAACCTCACATGTTTGGCTCTCAACATCTATAGAGAAGCAGGACATGAGCCGTTCGAAGGGAAAGTCGCGGTGGCACAAGTCACGTTAAATCGTACACAGCACCCAAGTTTCCCAAACACTGTGTGCGAAGTAGTGTATCAAAAGAATAGTTTCATGGGCAAGGTTGTTTGCCAATTCAGTTGGTACTGCGATAGTGTACATAGAATGCGCCCCGTCAACAAACAGGCGTATGAAGAGAGTTACCGTGTTGCTAAAATGGTATACTTAGAAGATTTCAAATTGGAGAGTGTAAAGAATGCATTGTACTATCATGCAGATTATGTAAGTCCAAATTGGGGTAAAAAGAAGGTAACTAAAATCGGAGCGCACATTTTTTATGAATGATATTAAACCTAAAATTGAAAGTAACGTTATGGATAAAGTTTACGACATGACTAAGCGTTTTTTTAAACGTATGTGGCTAGAATTCAAGGCTAGCATTCGAAAAGTCACTATCGACGGTATCGGTTGGACAGCGTTACTAACACTACATGCAGTCACTATTCCTATGCTGATAGGATTGATGACTGGATTGAGCGACAAGACTCCACCGATCGATATGGTATTGATTCTTTGGATTGGTATGGCGTTGTTGTACTTCAAGAGCATCCTCGAGAAAAACATTGTTAGTATCATCATTATCGGTCTAGGATTTATCGCACAAAGTGTTTTGATGGCTCTAGTTTTCTTTAAATAAAGATGTGAACGAAGAACCAAAAAACAATTCTGCAAAAGGCGTAGAGAGTTTCGATGTAACAGTCGGTAACTCTCTAGTTGCCTTTTTCAACCGTAATGTAAGTAACTATCCTACAGAAGTAGGTGCACCTAAGTTTGATTTAGTTCCAGTCACTAAACACAAAGATATCATGGTCAACGTGGCTCGCTTACATGCTAGCCAAGAGTATGATAGAATCATGGAATTAGTCAATGTGTTGCAAAAGCAAGCACAACAGATTCAATATAGATTGAAACTGACTGACATGGTGCATGGAGCAAAATACAATTTTCAATTGTACCATAATCAATGTTATTGGCTTGCGTTCGATCATAGAAAGAACTATACCATACTTACTCCATTAGGTCCTAATGATTGGTCTACTGGAGTACCTAGAGATTATGAATACATCACTAGAGTTAAATGGTTAGGTGATTATACATGGATAGAAGTTAATCAAGACGGAACTGATGGAACACAGACGATATGACTAAAATTGCAAAAAGCCCAGAACGCCATACATTTCAATTAGAGGGTGCAAAGAAACGTGCTGAGGAATCTGGCAAAGAAATTCCAGAACAATATATTGAATTTTGGAAGACAGCCAAACAACAAGATGAAGAAAACCTTGTAGATCCTGAATGGCAGAAAGATAATATGGAGTACGATCTACGTAGTACTGATTGGATAGTAGAAAAAGTCAAGTCTGATGAAGTGTATGCACAACATCTTTATGCCGCAATGTGTAATCGCGAGTTTATAAAGAATGATGTTTGGCCTATATTGACTGAACAAAAATGGAGTTGCAGTTGGAGAAGTGCAGGTGGCATCATTGCTGACATGCGAGAAGAGGGTGATTATATCGACTGGTATTGCTCTGGTATCCGCGGGGATAAGTTAACAGATGATGAATTTAAAGTACTGACTAACAAACAACAAGAGGCTTATCTAAAAAGTAAATCACATGTGGGAGAAGGTCACGTTACTGATGAGATACGAGAGGATTTACTAAGATTAGGATGGATTGTTATTGACGAGGCTAACGAGAGGATTTACTAAGATTGGGTTGTTGATGAGGATTCAATACCTGCATAAATATCTTTATGATAGATTTAAATAACCTTCACGGCGGAACCAAACTAATCAAACAGATCGTTGAAAAAAACGACAACAAAAAACAGCCTTGGTCAAGAGAGCAACAAAGAGCAAAGGCTGCTACACATAAAAACGTTAAACCAAAATCAAGGTGATGTAATGGGAACTGAATCTGACAAAGTGAGAGTAAGCAAGCGTAGACTAAAAGATGAGAATGCTATTCGTAAACAGGTTAAAATCGCTAAAGCACACGGACTAACAAACAAAGACAAAGTAGTAAAAGAACCACATAGATTAGCCAAACATCATGTCATGGATTGCGGTAACCCTGGTTGTTATATATGCGGTAATCCAAGAAAAACTCACAAAGACAAACTAACTATGCAAGAAAAGCGTTTTATACAAGATGTAGACCATCAGTCCAATAAGCATAGTAATGGCAAAACTGAAGAAGACTAATTTACAAAAATTTCGGAAACGAGTACAATCACATAAGTATCTCACTAAATTCAATTTTATAGGAGATATATATGAAGACAGTAGGTAACGAATTAGAAGAGTTCGCAATTGTTGGTGTCAAGCCCGGAGCATTGACTCCCGACGATGCATTTGAAACAATTACGGAAAAAAGTTTCGAAGGCAAATGGAAAGTAATCGTTTACTATCCAAAAGACTTTACTTTCGTGTGTCCGACAGAAATTGTTGCATACGACAAGTTAAACAAAGACTTTGCTGACCGTGACGCAGTATTATTAGTCGGTTCAACTGACAATGAATTCTGTAAATTGGCTTGGCGTTCGGCGCATGAAGATTTGAAGAAGACCAACAGTTGGATGTTTGCTGACACTCAGCGTTCACATTATACCAATGACGGTGAGTACAAGAATTTAAGCCTCATCGACCAATTAGGTTTATTCTTTAATCCAGCAGGTGCGGCATTACGTGCTACATTGATTGTTGATCCAAAAAATGTTATTCAGCATATGACTGTTAACAATTTGGATGTTGGTCGTAATCCTGATGAGACATTGCGTGTATTAGACGCATTACAGACAGGTGAACTATGCCCATGCAGTAGACCAATCGGTGGCGCAACTCTCTAAGAAAGCGGAATATCGTGAATGAGTCCAAGACGTATTGGGCTCATGAGCGTGTATGGAACAAGGTAAGTTGGGGTAAAAATAATGATTGAGTGTCTAATATTAGGTGATAGCATAGCAGTAGGAGTTCATTCTACACGCCCTGATTGTGCTGTGTATGCAAAAAGCGGAATCAACAGCAGGGATTTTGTCAATAGATATATAGGCAAAGACCTTGTTGCTGAAACCGTGTTGATTAGTTTAGGTTCAAATGACTATAAGCAAATCAAGACAAAAAACGAATTACTAGATTTAAGATCACAAGTCGTGGCAAAAAAAGTATATTGGGTCATCCCTGCTATCAAACCAGAGATACAAGAAATAGTCGAGGGGGTAGCAAACAAATATGGAGATTGGATAATTAGAATTCCCAATCTTTCAACAGATGGTGTTCACCCTACAAGACAGGGCTATAAAAGAATTGGGGAAATAATAAAATGAGAAATTGGGTAGAAATTATCAAGGATAGCATTCCTGATCATAGTAAAGATATTCGATTGAATCTCGACAGCGTGATCAATCGCAGTCCATTAAGTCCTGAAGACACACAGGCAGTAGCATTGACTAGCGCATTAGCAGCCAGCAACGGAGAACTAGCATTCGCTATTCAGACTAGCGGAGAGTTAGATAATTTTCCCAAAGAAACAGAAGCGGCAAAAACTGCGGCGAGCCTCATGGGTATGAACAATGTCTGGTATCCGTATGTCGAGATGACAGGTGATACAGAACTCAAAAACTTGCCTGCAGGTTTACGCATGAACGCATACGCTACTCATGCAGGTGTAACTAAGAAGCAGTTTGAGATGTACGCACTAGCCGCTAGTGCTATAGGTAAATGTCATTTCTGTGTCAAGAATCATTATGACACGTTAAAGAAAGAAGGAATGACTACACAAGAGTTACAGCACGTAGGTAAGATCGCGGCTGTGATCAATGCTATCGGCAAGATAGCACCTGATGCGTGATTACTTTGTGCCTATAATCATATAGCGAGAATATACTAAATGCCCATAGTCAAATACTTTCTCACCTTCGAAAAGTATTTTACTCATGGGATATTTCGCTTTGAATTGCTTCATAGAAGGATTAGAGTTAGTAATATTCCAACTAGGATCATCGGTGACCATGTTGCTAGTTTGCAAACATAATAATTGATATTTGTCAACTTGATCGAACCAATTACTGCTCATATGTTCGCAACTGCAATTAATAACAACATTGTATGTGCTACCTATGCTATTAGGTTTGTCAACATCCTTAAGTATAGTTCTAGCCTTAGCATCTTCACCCAACATCCAACTGTTCAGTAACTTATTAGATACCTCTACAGATTCAGGGTCTTTATCTATACCCGTTATCATTTTATAACGTTCTTGGTTTCTAGTAAGCATCATAAAACTAAGTGCGCTATACCATGTACCCAATACTAATACATGGGGGCGTTCGGGTAAAAGTGGTTCTAATGTTTCACAGAGCCATAGTTTACTCTGTATCTGCCCGTGACTGAATGCGTTGAAATCTATCATGCTTATATTTACTAATCTTTAATCACGTATAAATAAAACGATGGACTGTTGAGTCCTCTTATATTTTTTAAATTAGGAGTAAAATATGAAGAACGTATTTGCATTGAGTTTGATCGCCCTTGCTCTAGTAGCATGTGGTAAGAAAGAAGAAGTTAAAGTCGAGCCAGTAGTTGCACCTGCTCCAGTAGTTGCACCTGCTCCAGTAGTTGCACCTGCTGATGGTAAGGTCGAAGCACCGGCAGTTGGTGGCGCAGTGGCTAAAGAAGACGGTAAGTCAGCAGTCAAGTAATTTTGTGAAAATTGATATCTTATTCATATAAATTTTCAATAAGGCATAAATAAATTCACTATGAACAACCTATTACTCTTATCTAAACATTGGTGTGACATACATATTAGTATGTCAAATGCCTATGCCTTTGGAACAGAGACACCACGCAACCAAAGAGATTACGGGATGCTCAGGTGATGTAAGTTGTTGATTTATAACGAATTTATGTCCCGGGCCTAAAAAACCCGGGATTTTTGTTTTTGAGGCTTGACATTTGGTTTGAGAGGGTGCATAATACATTCTGTGTTGTTAATTTAAGGAGACACAGATTAGTAAAAGTTTTAAACAAGGCTTGACAAGCGCATGAATTTGTGCGATGATAGCAGACTAGTGTGAAATTGAGGGAACGAGGTCCTCGCAGCCGCACTTTAAAATTGCTGTAAACGGGCGGACAGTATACATGAAAGGGTTGGCGATAACTTCCCGAGTAAGACTACTGACTAGGGCATGACCCTAGTATAGCAAAGGAAACTTTGCTATTCTATAAGCATATACTAGAAAATAGCCCCATACCTCTGACGTATGGAAAAGGCAAGTGTATGCTTATAGAATAGTAAATACTGTTGCAGGCCCTAGTAGCTCATTTGGTAGAGCAACTGATTAGTAATCAGTAGGTGGGCGGTTCGAATCCGTCCTGGGGCACCAGACTTATAAATTTATTGGCCTATAGCTCAGTCGGTAGAGCATTTGACTGTTAATCAAAGTGTCCCTGGTTCGAGCCCAGGTAGGCCAGCCAAAATTCTGTAGGTAAGATATGTTGGATAGGACATATCACGGTAGTTCGCGGTGCGTGGGGCGGCTATCTTTCTATTATAAATTCTATGCTCGGTTCGTCTATCGGTTAGGACAGTGCCCTTTCACGGCATAAAGAGGGGTTCGATTCCCCTACCGAGTACCATATTATGGCCCGTTAGATCAGTTGGTTAGATCGCATGCCTGTCACGCATGAGGCCACCGGTTCAAGTCCGGTACGGGTCGCCATTCATTGAATCGTTAACTCAGTTGGGAGAGTATCTGGCTCTTAACCAGAAGGTCGTAGGTTCGATCCCTACACGATTCACCATTTTCGTTTTATTGGCTCTTCGTCTAGTGGTAGGACACCTGACTTTGACTCAGGTAGCCGTGGTTCGAATCCATGAGGGCCAGCCAAATTTGTGAGGTTGCCTGTTTGTAGCATGAAAATACAATATGAGGTATAACAGGATAGTCTATGTTGCGTGGGGGCATAGATGAAACTAAACAAACCGGTCACTGAGAACCGTACGTTAGCCCACGCCTTTTTTGCAAATATCTTTAATTAAAGATATATAGTTTATGTGAGAGTCCGAAAGCAAAGAGTTTAACCAACTACCTGGCTATCAAGGATGTATCCGATCTTTTGTTATATTCGATCCCGGTTATTAGGGTGTGCTGTGGTGGCACTGGAAACAAGAGAGGGCATATCTGGCCCTTAAACGGAAGATAGCACTCTCACCCCGAATTTACGGGCCTGTAGCTCAGTTGGGAGAGCGTTTGGTTTGCAACCAAAATGTCGCAAGTTCGATCCTTGTCAGGTCCACCATATTTTTAGCGAGTCTATTGTGTTACATCTTATAAACGATCTTAGTGATAAATTTTTTAATTTTCTGAGCGAAGATCCTGTACGTCCTAATATACCGCACGTTGATCGTGTAGGTAATAACAAGGATATCTTTGTCATGCGTGATGAAGAGGATAAAGTACAGGCTATCACTTGTGTTAGTTATCAAACAAATGTTCCTTCTAGCGAGGCAGAACTTTTTGAAATGTGTGATGATCCTAAAGTTGCGATCTTCTATACTATCTGGAGTTACAAGGCTGGTGCTGGTAGACAATTGATTTTTGATGCAGTCAAGTATATAAAAGAGAATAGAAAAGACATAAATCGTTTTATCACCCTCAGTCCTAAAACTGAGATGGCCCGCAGATTTCATATAAAGAACGGGGCAGTAGTCTTTAGAGATAACATGGAAACAGTGAATTACGAGTACTTGTAAAATTATCGCGGGGTGGAGAAGTAGTAACTCATCAGGCTCATAACCTGAAGATCGGCGGTGCGAATCCGTCCCCCGCATCCATAACAAGGAGTGTGCTATGTCTTACCCTAGAATCAAATTATGGGAAGCAACTATCAGGACATCTGATGGTAAAGAGTTCAAAGATCGTGTAGGCGCTCAAACTCTTGAGGAAGCAAAGTTGCTATTACAGCAACGACATGGACCTAGAGCGGTCCCTTATCTACCTAGATTAATACCAAATTAATTGTATCGCTAGCTCAATTGGCAGAGTTCTGGTCTCCAAAACCAGCGGTTCGGGGTTCGAATCCCTGGCGGTACGCCAAACGTTGTTGTAAAAATACAACAGAAAAAAGGTTGACATTTGCTTGATCAATCTGTATAATTGACTTTAATGAATTAGATGTAAGAGTGGCTGAGTGGTCAAAGGCACCGGATTGCAAATCCGTTAAATCGTCGGTTCGACTCCGACCTCTTACTCCAAGTTTTCATCGGAAAATGGCTGTGACTACCATAACCAGCCCAGTGTTCTTGAAAGACGCAATTCTAGACAAGTCCTAAAGAGCAAACGGTAGCAGGGAGATTGCTATCCATAACGATGAGCCTTACGTTCCGGGTGTCTCCGGATAGTGTGACCCGCACGATGAGAAGTACTGTGACAAGTACGGGTGGTAGTCTTTAAACCGAAAGGCCGCTGGCAGTGCGAGAACGGTCCCTGTCGGGAAGCGGGTGGAAGGAGTGTGTGATGGGTATGATAGCATAACTATCATATCTTGATACTCTATAATTACCGCCGGGGGATGCAGAGCATTTTAAAATATATTAAGGGTTACCTGATCCGTTAGGTACTTAGTGCGAGGACAGTGGGGCCGCCCACGCTCAATCTAAGTATATGAAGCGTATGAGTACAACGTACCGAACGTGACGGGCAGTTAGGCAGTAATGACGAAACTGAAAATATGAGAGACGGTCTCATATAGCAAGTCTAGTTCCCTTAGTGTATTTTAAAATGCTAAATCAAATATTTGGAGAGTTGGCAGAGCGGTTGATTGCACCAGACTGTAAATCTGGCTCCTAAAGACACGGTGGTTCGAATCCATCACTCTCCACCAAATATCGCCTCAATAGCTCAGTTGGTTAGAGCATCGTCTTGATAAGGCGGGGGTCCATAGTTCGAATCTATGTTGAGGCACCAATCAATGGCAGTGTAGCATAGCGGCTAATGCACTTCCTTCATACGGAATAGATCGTGTGTTCGAATCACACCACTGCTACCAAGTTCATTATAATGGTGGGTATAGCCAAGTGGTGAAGGCCCCGGGTTGTGATTCCGGTATTCGTGAGTTCGATTCTCACTACCTACCCCAGTCAATTAAGCAGTACCGTCTGCTGAACCAATGTTAGATAGAGATTTAGTTCTTTGAGTCGGCATTGAAAACAAAACGGACAGTTTTGGAGACGTGGCCGAGTGGCCTAAGGCAGCAGGTTGCTAACCTGTCGAGTCACGCAAGTGGCTCCGTGAGTTCGAATCTCACCGTCTCCGCCAGACCCCGTTTTACACTTTTGCGTTATATAAAGTGGGCAATTGTCGTAGCCATACGGACACGGTAAGATTGTTATTGACCGCAAGGCCCGTTATATGGGCGACTTGAGACACACAATCGGGCAGAAGCAAAACTGACCTAGATGCAAATATTGACGGACAGGGTAACTACTCAGTTTGGGGCGGAACAGGGAACCGTAGCCAGACACTTTAGAATTCATTGCGCCCTTAGTTCAGTTGGATCAGAATGCAACGCTACGAACGTTGAGGTCGGAGGTTCGAATCCTTCAGGGCGTGCCAAGCCATAGTAGCTCAGTTGGTAGAGCAACGGATTGAAAATCCGTGTGTCGTTGGTTCGATTCCAACCTTTGGCACCATAATATAGTCCAGTTAGTTCAGCGGTAGAACGCTACATTGACATTGTAGAGGTCAGTGGTTCGATCCCACTACCGGACACCAAAGATTTTAATTTAAAGGAGCATAACATGCCTGGTGTGTTTTTAGTTAGCGACACGCACTTCGGTCACACCGGCGTGTGTAAGTTCATGCGTAGTGATGGCGTGACAAAGTTACGACCTTTCACTGATCCTGATGAGATGGACGAGTTTATGGTCAAGGCATGGAACGAACGTGTCAAGCCCAACGACAAAGTTTATCACTTAGGTGATGTTGTTATCAATCGTAAAGCATTAAAGGTCATGAGCCGCTTAAATGGTGACAAGGTCTTGATTCGTGGTAACCACGATATATTCCGTGATGATGAATATAGATTATACTTCCGTGAATTACGTGCTTATCATGTAATGAACGGAATGATATTAAGTCATATTCCAATTCACAGTGAATCGTTAGGTCGCTTCGGTGTCAACATTCACGGACACTTACACGATAATCGTGTAAGGTTAAATGATGAAATAGATCCACGTTATCATTGTGTTTGTGTAGAACATACTGATTTTGCGCCCATTTTGTTTGAAGACGTATTAAAGCGAATCAAAGAAGAAGGCGGTGTAATTGGGTTCAGAAACGGGAACGGCCCTGCTATGTAGGGCTGTATCCAATTTAATTGAATGTTCTGAAGAAAAGTTATATAATCTTATTGTATGTCGTAAGACAGGATTTGAATTGTACGGGACGTTAGCTCAGTTGGTAGAGCAGTAGACTTTTAATCTATTGGTCACTGGTTCGAATCCAGTACGTCCTACCAGATTTTAAATCTGCCCGTGGCACAGTTGGATAGCGCAACGGCCTTCTAAGCCGTCGGTCGGGGGTTCGAATCCCTCCGGGCAGGCCAGAATTGAGGATAAATGAGAGTTAAAATTTATAATAACAACATAGTTCATTTAATCTTTCCTAATCAGAAAGAATTGACTATGACCATGTGTAGACTGCAAGAGTTCTATGAAAGTGATAATGTGAAACTTAGAAGTAGGATATTCACGTTTGAACAGTTCATAGATCAGTATACACATAAGGATGGTTGTTTCGATTATTTTAGTTTCTGGGGAGGTTTCAACATTCCTGGACACGTTGTAGAAGATTTTTTTGATGTGTTTGAATTAACTAATCGTGAATTGGAAGTACGTAAAGCGACTAAAAAGTACAGTCGCAAGCCTTATTATTTGATAGGTACATTGATCAAAGACGTAGAGACGACCAAGCACGAATTATTACATGCATATTACTATCTTGATACTGTATATAAACAACAGGTCGATGTATTAATAAGGTCTATGGACAAAGATTTGAAGAAAAGCATCACAGTAGCATTGAAGAATATGGGATATGCGAATCATGTGATCATAGACGAAATAAATGCATACATGGCTTCAAGCACACATAAGTACTTAAAGAATGATTTGGATTTAGATTTAACTAAAGCAGATATGAAACCTTTCGTTGATTTATCCAAAACAGTATTGCGGGGTTCGTATAGTGGTAATACCTTAGCCTTCCAAGCTAAAGCGAGGAGTTCGATTCTCCTACCCCGCTCCAATATAAAAGGTGAATAGTATGATGGATAGTAAACAGATGGCCTTAAAGTATCTCATGAATTCATGTGATGATATGGCCGCAGCCTGTGATAAGAATATCGATTCCTTAGATAGTAAGAAAACAATAAAAGATTTAGAAAAAAATTTCGCGAATCTTTTCGCCTCTATCAAGGAAGTTGTTGAAGAATTTAAATTGAATGAAGAAAGAGTTTTTGCTGAAACAGAAAAAGCAATTACGAAAAGAAAAAAAGAAATTTGAATATTTGCCCCGGTGACGGAATTGGTATACGTGTTGGTCTTAGAAGCCAAATTTTAGGAGTTCGACTCTCCTCTGGGGCACCATAATTATTAGGGATTTGACATGATTATAACTAGAGACCTCATTAATAAAAATATAGTCTACCAAGATTATAAGAATCAGGTCAGCGTTGATTACACATATAATGACTTAGACAGATTGATCAACGCCTATAAAAATATTTTAATATCTAAGAGCGCAAAAAAAGGAAGAAGTGTGGTTATAGGCAATCAAGCCAGTATGGCTCAGATAGCCATGGTTTTCGCCTGTGCGGAATTAGGGTTGAATATAATCATTGTAGCAACACCCTTTCCACCAAACAAATCTGCGAAAGATTATGTACCGGGAGTAATCAATTCAAAATTGCGTCAAATGATGCCCATTGATTATTTCTTAGTAACTGATAGAAATCAAACAGATAAATTTCAAGTGTTCAATGATATCTGTAGGATCACTATAGTTGTCGAAGAAGAAAATCTAGACTATACCCCCAATGATACGGTATGGGCTGATGAAGACACCGTGCTTATCAAATGTACATCTAGCGGAACCACAGATACACCAAAAGTAATATTACACACTCATGGATTCATGAGCGAACTAGTGCTAAGAAATAGCACACAATTTTACGGAGTCATGGGTATGATGAATAATCTTGCGCACGGAAGCAGTCCTGCTGTTTATTTCTTGCCTGGATTGATGTGCAAAGATGTTACAAAATACATCAACATACCCATAAATCCTATGAAGTTTGCGACGTTTCTTAAGGAAGCAAACATAGATTTAGATCATCTATTAGTACCATATACTGTGTTGATTGACAACTTATTGATAGGTAGAGTCAGCGGTATTCCTGGTTGCGTAATACATACATTAGGTATGATAAGGAATCAATGGGTCACTGCAATGAAGCAGGGAAAGATAAAAGACATAGTAAGTATTTTCGGAACTAACGAAACTTCAGGCCCGCTCATGCTCAACAAGGCTAGCGATGTTGATTTCACAGAGGACACATATTTTGTTGTCGATGATTTTTATAAAGTAGAGTTAAATTCTAATAACGAGTTAGAAGTCACTATGCCGATCTATAACACCGTTTTAAAAACTAATGATAGATTTTTAAAGCGAGACAACAAATTTGTACATCTAGGACGAAGCAATTTATATAGAATAAACGATCTAGAGATAGATGTGAACAAATACCAACTTGAGATCGATAAATTGATGAAAGCAGAATTAGTAATAGACAGCAAAAAAGATAGCATCTATCTCGCTGTTTGGGAAAACGTAGATGATAAAAATATCAACCACGTCAATGACTTAATGAGAAAAGATAGCGAAGGGTTACACTTCATAAGCAAACATGCTATGTTGAATTATTCAGACTACCTCAACGGGGTGAAGGTCGATAAAGAAATGCTTAGAGAGTTTTTTAGGAACCAGTAACCAAACCAACTATACATTCTCATTATGTTAATATATAATGTAATCATATAATGGAGAATGTATCATGAAAACGGTTACTTTTGAAAATATCTATAATAAAGAAAAATTTGAAAGTTCGGGTAAACGAGATACCAAAATTATCGATGGAATCGAATACTGGAAAGTATTTAAGCAAGGCACCAAGCGTGAAGTATTAGTACGCAAGGACTTTTTGAAAAAGGTTAAATAAGAAAGACAGAGGAGATTATGGCAGTTCTAGCACTTGATATCACAGGAACTCCCCGTCAGTGGATCAGCACTGATGACGCTATCACCTACCATGCAAAGAAAGCAGTGGCTTGGACACTAGGTAATATCGTAGCAAAATATCGCGGCGGAGTACAAAATGACGGTACAGAGAGTTATATTGAAACACCGAGCATTATCGCTATCAAGGGCCATGGTTTTAATCCCGCAAAGTATGGGCGAGTTGCATTGACTAACAAAACATTGTTCGGTCGTGATCGTCATGTATGTGCATATTGCGGTGGGCATTTCACTAGCCCTGGTAGTTTGAGTCGTGATCACATTCTTCCTAAATCTCGGGGAGGTGTCGATGACTGGATGAATGTGGTCACTTCATGCAAGAAGTGCAATACACACAAGGGTAGCAAAACATTAAAAGAAGCAAAACTTGAATTGTTGTACGTGCCATATGCACCGAATCATTTCGAGAATTTGATCTTACAGAATAGAAATATCCTTGCTGATCAAATGGAATATTTGCTATCAGGTGTTCCAAAACATAGCAGAGTTATTTTACATTCATAGTATATTGTCTTAAATAAGTTTATTGCTGGCTTAGCTCAGTTGGTAGAGCAACGCACTTGTAATGCGTAGGTCGTCAGTTCGAATCCGACAGTCAGCACCATCTTTACGAATGACAATCATTCAATTTTGTACAGCCTTTGTACTGTACAGAAACTATACTTTTAGGACCTGCAGTATAAATAGACTTGCGCTAGAGAGCGCCATACCTATCAGGAGTTTGGTTATGAAGAAGTTAGCGATTGGTCTATTAGCATTAGTTTCTGTCACAGCAATAGCACAGGACCGTGTTTCAAAGTTTGATAGAGACGAAGACGGTAAAGTAGATATAGTAGAATTAAGAAAGTCATGCGATGTATCACATGCATTGTTCGAAAAAGCAGACAAGAGCGGTGACGGTGCATTGAGTAATTCTGAGATGAGAACAGCCAGGGCTTATCTCTTCACTAAGTGCGATAAAGAAAAAGTTGATTAATAAATAATCATTTTCTGAAAATTGCGGGGCAGTAGAAATATTGCCCCTTTTTCTTTCATGGTTCTATATTGATCTAAGTAATATTATGTATAGATACGAAGACATTAGAACCTTGCATATTGAGATGACTGAGCGTTGCAATGCATCATGCCCGCAATGCGGAAGAAACATCAACGGTGGCGAACAGAATCAATATATTAAAAACCGCGAACTTAAATTACAAGATTTACAACAGTTTGTTCCTGCTGAACTATGTAAGCAACTGACTCATATCTATATGTGCGGAAACTATGGAGATCCTATAGTTGCCCACGATACTTTAGAAGTTTTTAGATATTTCCGCGAACAGAACAAACACTTATCACTTAGCATGAACACTAACGGATCTGCTAGGACAATCGAATGGTGGCAAGAGTTAGCCAAGATATATGATGGTAAAGGTTATGTGATTTTCAGCATAGACGGGTTAGAAGATACTAATCAGATATACAGACAAAATACCTCTTGGTCTAAGATCATAGAGAACGTTAGAGCATTTATTGATGCAGGTGGTAGAGCGCGTTGGGAATATATAGTATTTGCTCACAACGAACATCAAGTAGATGAAGCAAAAAAATTGTCTGAAGAATTGGGTTTCGAAGAGTTCGTCACTAAGAAATCTGCTAGATTCATGTCATTAAGCGGCGACATAAAAGAAAATACTATAGTCAAGGATAAAAAGGGAAATACTATAAGCATAGCACCTCCCAAGAACGCCGAGTACAGAAATGAAGGATTGAAAAAGATCAATACATTGAATGTTCAAAATATCTCAGTCACATTGCCTACAACATACTCTGAGATCAGTAATAAACTCAATCCAGAGATGTTTGTTCAATCAGACTTACAAAAGATATATGACGAGACAACTATTGATTGCAAAGTTAAAAAAGACAAAAGTGTTTATATATCGGCTGAAGGAATAGTTCAGCCTTGTTGTTGGGTAGCGAGTCAGATGTATCCCTGGTACCATAGTCCCCGAGGATCTCAGATTTGGAAACTAATCAATAAGTTAGGATTGGATAAGATAAACCTACATACGCATAGTTTAAAAGATATATTGAATTCAGGTTACTTTGATTTAGTAGTAGAGAGTTGGGACAAACCTAGTTGTAGAGAAGGTAAGTTGGCTATATGCAGTAAAGTTTGTGGGACTAATTTGGAAACATTTAGTAAGCAATACTCTTGACAAACATAAGTACATTAGTTATAATAAGGATAATTCGGAGTGTGGCGCAGTCTGGTAGCGCATCTGGTTTGGGACCAGAGGGTCCAAGGTTCGAATCCTTGTACTCCGACCATGATCTTTAAAAACTTGTGCGGGATTAACTCAGTGGTAGAGTAGCGCCTTTACACGGCGAATGTCGGGAGTTCGACCCTCTCATCCCGCACCAATCTTCTTGACATTACTAACTTTCTTTAGTAAACTAATCATTATGAAATATGCCTCGGTGGTGAAATTGGTAGACACAACAGACTTAAAATCTGTCGGCTGAAAGGCTGTGCCGGTTCGATTCCGGCCCGAGGCACCAAATCGCCCCTATAGCTCAATTGGTTAGAGCGCACGACTCATAATCGTTAGGTTCCAGGTTCAAGTCCTGGTGGGGGCACCAATTTTAGTAGTAGCCGTATTGTATAGTTGGTTACTTACTTTCTTGACTCTGTTTTATTTTTTGTGTATAATATATTTTTAAAGGAACAAATCATGACATGTGCAGGTTACGACAGCAGAACAATCAAATTACCTAAAGCAGTTAAATGCAGTGCTTCAACTATTCTTAATACGCATAAGCGTGGTGAATTTATCCGTAGTTATGTGCAGGTATTAATCTCAGAAAATCACCAGATTAAAAATCGAAATTTCAAAGGAAAAAATAAATACCCTTCATGAAGGCTTAGTCTAATATAATGGCCCTTAAGGGCCATTGTCATAGTATTGTAACATTTTTACTTACTACATAAGGTAAATAGTTCATAATAAGATTATGAAAACTTACAAGACTATTTTTATATCCGATATACATTTAGGAAGTCGCGGGTGCAAAGCCGATTTATTGTGCGATTTTCTTAAAAATAACACTAGCGAAAATCTGTTTTTAGTCGGCGACATCATAGATGGATGGCGTCTTAAAAAGAAGTTTTATTGGCCGCAATCACACACCAATGTCATACGTAGAATTCTAACTGCCGCTAAACGTGACACGAAAGTAACTTATATTATAGGCAACCATGATGAAGTTTTGCGAGGTCTGTTACCATATGACATGCATTTTGGAAACATCGATCTAGTAAACAGATACCGTTATCAAGCATTAAATGGTAAAACATACATGGTTATACATGGTGATATGTTTGATACAGCACTTAGGAATAAGTTAGCGTGGTTATATCACTTCGGTGATAATCTATATACCATGTTATTAGGTATCAATATTGTGTTGGCAAAAATGAGAAATAAATTAGGATTGCCGTATTGGAGCCTTAGCGCGTACTTGAAAAGTAAGACAAAAGAAGCCGTTGCTTTTATGAGTGATTTCGAAGTACTAATCACAGATTATTGCCAAAAGCAAAATGCTGATGGAGTTATTTGTGGGCATGTGCATAAAGCCGATATCAAAAAGATAGGTGATATTGAATACATGAATGATGGTGATTGGGTTGAAAGTTGTACAGCACTGGTAGAACATCATGACGGTAGTTGGGAAATCATAACTTGGATTAAGGAGAAAGATGATGTGGATACTGATAATACTAGCAGTTCATATAAACGACTCAAAAGACGTGCCGGGGCGAGTGGAACTGATGTTTCAGGATCAACAGACTTGCCTGCAGGTATTAAGTACAATTAAGTACAAACTGAAGTTTGATAATTTTAAAGTGGTAGCAGAATGCAAAAAACAATAAGTGATAAAATTACCATAGTGATTCCCTGCAAAAATGAAGAGAATTACATCCATCATTTACTAGAATCTTTGCGCTTGCAGGGTATTGGCGATACCAGAATCATCATTGCTGATTGCTCTACTGACAACACAAGACAGGTTATAAAAGATAATAGTTCTTTTTTGAATGTTGAGATTATTCAAGGCGGACCTGTCTCCACAGCAAAGAATAATGGAGCACGATTAGTCACCACTCCCTACATCTTGTTCATTGATGCTGATGTGCGTTTTTTTAAGTATACGGTAATCCGTGATGCTGTTAATGAAATTGAATCTAATAATTTAGACCTTATTGGATTGAACATCAAATGTTATGACAATGATCTAAGAGCGATGATTGGATTTACTATTTTCAATGTCATAAACAATATTCTAAAATATTTTTCACCGTTCGCGATTGGCGCGTTCATGTTAACACGTAGAGATAGATTTGAAGAATATGGAGGCTTTCCTGAAAAGACTGC
>Ga0208050_1000115_pt1 | contig 18686 bp, 18 predicted proteins | sample LakMenEpi13Jun10_FD_150691 | JGI IMG/M metagenome (GOLD analysis project Ga0208050, IMG submission 150691) | Freshwater microbial communities from Lake Mendota, WI - 13JUN2010 deep hole epilimnion (SPAdes) | ecosystem: Environmental > Aquatic > Freshwater > Lake > Epilimnion/Euphotic zone ... | reverse complement strand
CACTCCCGTGGAGCCTGTTGCCCCTCAGCCTGTGGCTGAAAGCTCCGATCTGGCCGCCCAACTCGAAGCACTTCGTGCGAAAAACCAAGAGTTGATCGCCGAGCGCCGCAAGGACCGCGAAAACCGCGAATCCCTCCAATCCCAGCTGGAAGAATTGCGCCAAGCGCAAGAATCCGCCAAAACCGCCAAATTGGCCGAATCCGGCGAGTTCAAAACCCTCTGGGAAGAGGCCCAACAAACTGTTGCAGACCTCAAGCAACAAATGGCGGCAAAAGAAGCGGAAGTCGAGCAAATTCGCCAGGGTTACTCAAAAGAGCAACTCCGCGCTGGCGCCATTGCCCAACTCTCTTCTGCTGGTGCGCTTGCACCCGATCAGCTGTATCGTTTGGTGCAGGAGAACTTACGCGCCAAAGAAGGACAGCCTGTGGCTTATGTCGGCGGCGTGGAAGTTCCGATTGGCGAGTATATCGCCAACTTAAAAAACCCCGGCAGCGGTTACGAGCACCACTTTGCGGCTACGAACCGCGCCGGTATGGGTGTCACGGGTAGTGCCCGCGCCACCGCCCTCCCCGGCCAATCCAACCCCTGGTCCAAGGACGCCTGGAACGTCACTCAGCAAATGATGATGCTCGCCAGCGACCCCGACAAAGCCAGGTTGTTGAAAACAGAAGCCGGTTTCTAGCCCCTGTGGGGCACCTCCCCAACCCTGACTCCACTGGAGCTAACCCATGTCTGCTTCTAACAGCAACTTCGGGGGAACTTTTCTCTCGAACCTTGTTACCCGTCCTGAATTTCTTCAGTACACCGCTGAAGGCATCTTCGAGCAATCGAAGTGGATCCAGAGCGGCATTGTGCAGCGCAACGCTGCCCTCGACGCCCGTGCTGGCGGCACCCGCGTGCGCGTGCCCTTCTTCGACCCCATCGCCCCGACCGAAACCCAAATCCTGTCCACCTCCAGCTGGAACGGTGGCCTGGGTTATCTGACCGCCCAGAACGTCACTGCCGACGAGCAGATCATGACGATTCTGCACCGTGGTTTCGCTTATGCGGCCGACGACCTCAGCAAACTCGGCTCTGGCGCCGACCCCCTGGCCCACGTCCGCAACCAACTGTCTGCAGCCATCAACAAGCTGAAGACCGCCACCCTGGCAGCCCAACTGCTGGGTCTGTTCGGCGGCATCTCCGGCGCTGGCGTGCTCGGCCCCAACCAGAACGACAAGTCGTTCGCTGGTGTCCCCGGTTCCATGACCGAGGCCAACTTCCTGAACGTCGCCAACGTCGTTGGCACCAAAGCCAAGCTGGGTGAGCGCGGCGACGAGCTGGACTCGATCGCCATGCACTCCAACGTGGCTTACTACCTGCAGCAAATCGGGATGCTGACCTTCAGCACCTCGGCTCTGTCCACCGGCGGCGCCATCACCTGGGGTGGCGGCGGCGTGGGCGTTACCGCTGCTGAAGTGGCTACGTTCGCTGGCCTCCGCGTCGTTATCGACGACCAACTGACTGCCCTGACCGGCGGCACCTCCACCCACGCCAAGAAGTACCCCGTGTACCTCTTCAAGTCGGGTGTGGTTTCCGAGGGCATCCAGCAGGACCTGCGCCTCGGTGCAGACCGCAACATCCTGTCGATGCAGGACATCCTGGCCGTTGACTACCACTACGGTTACCACATCACTGGCACCAAGTGGGCCGACGCCGGCGACAACCCGACCAACGCCTCCACCTCCGGCAACCTGGCCAACACCAGCAGCTGGAGCCTGGTGTACAGCACCACCAAGCAAGTGCCCATCGCTCGCCTGCTGGTCAACACCCCGTTCGACACCACCGCTTACTGATCTTCAGTACGCGCCAAAACAAAGGCCCCCAAACCGGGGGCCTTTTCTTTTGCCAAAAACTACTCAGCCTTCAATCTCCCCAATCCGCACCCTCTCCTGATACTCAAAGATCGCTGGAGCCCGCCCCACCAAACGGTACGACTGGGTAAGCAGCTCCTTAAACACATGCTCACTCACCTGCAAATCCTGCAGGATCGTCTCAGCAGATTCCCCACTGGAGAACCGTTCCCGAATAGCGTTAGCCACCACTTCCAGCGACCGCACGGTTTTTCCGGGGGCCGCCGATGGAACAGAAGCCACCTTTGTTTCTACGCTGGCATCAGCGTCCACAAGTTTGCGAGCAGGCATGAGTACAGTCCGGCTTTTCGTACTACAGGATAACCTCCGCAGCTTTATTGACGTCCCCTACGACCAACACGCCGAAATCCAAGCTGATATTGAAATGACCGGTGGCAAGGTTTACCACGCCGTCATCTTGAGTCCACCCCCTAAAACAAGAAGATCTACTTCTGGAGCTAAACTCAAGAAAAGACTGTATTGAGCCGTGCCCGCCGCCATTGACGCCACAGTGGGTGGAGCTTCGGCCAACAGCTATGTGACGCTGGCGGCTGCTGACACCTACTTTGAAACGGTGCCTGATTCCAGCACCTGGACCACCAAGACCACCGACCAAAAAAACCGCGCCCTGATCTCCGCCACCCGCTGGATCGACGCGCTCAGCTTCTACGGCGATCGCTGCACCGACACCCAAGCCCTGAAGTGGCCCCGCGATAACTACACGGTGGACGGCGTTGATCTCGCCTGCACCGTGATCCCCGACGGCATCAAAACCGCCACCTACGAGCTGGCACGCGCCTTCGCCAACGACACCGACGCCATCACCGGCAGCACTGGTACCACCGGCATCTACGACCAAGTGGAACTGGGCGAACTGAAGGTCAAATACAACAAATCCAGCCAGACCAGCGGCGTCATCAACAACGTCTTCGACGTCTACCCCTGGCTCCAGACCTATCTAGGCCCCTATTGCATGGGCGGCGCCGCCAACTACGCCGTCCGCCTCTTCCGAGGGTGACATGGGCCTAATCGACGATACTTTTGCCCCAATCCCGACCTCACTCCTTGCGGACTGGGGCCAGGACATCATGTACATCAAAACCACCACACCCCGCACCTACGACCCCACCACCGGCAATGTGACTGGTGCCGACACCAACGTTACGGTCAGAGCCGTCATCACCCGCGTCACACCCCGAGAATCCGAGGGTCTGTACCAAGCTACCGACGTTAAATTTATTTTCGGCAGCAACGAGCTTGGAACGTACTACCCCACCGAAGCCGACCGCATCCAGTACACCCAAGCCGGTGTTACCCGCGAGGCCAAAATCCTCAACGTCAACACCTACCGCGGCGACGCCCCAGTCCTGCACATCGTCATAGCGAGGCCCCAGTAATGGCACGCCGCCGCAACGACTTTATGCGCTTGGCAAAAAATATCGAAGCCGGCTTTCTTGCCCCCTTCATTATCGGCGTGGCACGCAGCGCCGAAAACATCGTCCTCCAACTACAAGAACAGGGACCAGCTTGGTCCGGCCAATTCTCAAACTCTTGGGAAATAGCAACCCCCAGCAAAGTATCCACTGGGACTGGCGCATCTGGCGAAGCCCAACGACTTAAAGCGCCAATTCTTACGGTTGACGAATTTAAATTCAAACCAGAAATTAAATACTACATTGCAAACAAGGCCCCTCACGCAGATGTAGCTCTTGATTTAGTTGAAAGTACATACCGTTATCCGGGATACGAACCGATCAAAAAAGCAGAAAGAGGCCAACGAGTTAGCGGCCTGCGCGGCGATCTAGCTGTAAATCCCACCGGCCCCAACAGACGCACCGCCCCACTGGACTGGTACACCACCTATTTGCGCGGCGGAGCAATCGACAAGACCATCAGCTTGTACATGGACCAGTCCCTCCGTAATGTGAAGTTATGAACTACCAAACCATCCGCGCCGCCGTCGAAAATCCGCTACTGACAGCGTTTGGCGCCCTCGTTCCAGCGGTGCCGGTCTACTTCGACAACATCACCGCCGTCCCACCCAACACAACCACCGAATACGTCCGCGTCAACGTCACCTTCGGCATCACCAACGAACCCACCCTGACCTCCAGCGTCGACAACGCCCGCGGAGCAATAATCATTCGCATTTTCACCGAAAAAGGCCGTGGTCCCGCCCGCAACCAAACCCTGCTAACCACCGCAGTCAACGTGCTGGAAACCCTCAACAATTCCACAAAGGGCACAACCGGCGTTTATTTCAAGGTTGGTGAAATTAACGGCCCTACATTTTCAGCTACTGAAGATGCGCCCCATTTCGTGGGGCGAATTGAGACTTCCTACGTCGCTACCGTGCTGTCGTAGGAAGAAACTATTACAGGCGCTAACCTGTAATAAGCCGGGCAGTGCCCGCCCTGTAACAACCCCCTGGTACGCCAATGGCCACCACCGTTCTGTCCGGCACGTCCGGCGCTCTTTACTACAAGCCCGCTGGCACCACCGGCTCGTTCGGTGAGTCTGGCGTCAACATCGCCACCGACACCATCACGGTCGAGACCTACCTGAACCTCAAGGTAGGTGACCCCGTGAAATTCAGCGTGATTAACAGCCAGACCGGCGGCTCCGGTTCCGGCACCCTGCCTGCTCCTATCTCGGCAGCCACCACCTATTACGTGCTCAGCTACACCGCTGCCACCGGTGAACTGACCGTCTCTACCAGCGCCGGCGGCACCATTCTCGCCATCACCGACGACGGTACCGCCGTTGCCCCCAACGAGTTCCAGGTCGCCTACGCCGATTTCGTGGCCGTGGGCCAAGTCCGCGACTGGACCTTTGAGATCACTCGCGCCGAAATCGACGTCACCACCATCGGTCAAACCCAAGGTCAGTACGTCCCCTTCCGTAACTACATCGCCGGTTTCGGCGACGGCACTGGCACTGCCACGGTCTACATGACCAACGAGAACGCTTCGATGTCCAACCGGATGATTGAGGACGTGCTCCAGCGTCAGCAGACCGGCGCCGCCTTCAAGCTGTACATCGACCGCGTGTACAGCGGCGGCAACGTGAGCGAAAGCCTCAGCCGCTCGATCAGCTTCGACGCCACGCTGACCTCGGCCAGCATGAACGTCAACCCTGACGACGCCCAGTCCGTGACGGTGAACTTCCGCCCGGCTGCCACCCCGACCTTCGACTTCAGCACTTCCGCCTGATAGTCTGCAAAACGGACGAAACCCGAACCCCGGCCTCACCGCCGGGGTTTTTTGTCTCTACTCCGCTACACTAATCCGAGACCATCAGGATTTTTATGCCTGCTCCCAGCTCATTGCGTGCCATTGACCGCCTCCGCAAGGCCGCCAACCTGGAGCCCATCAAAAAGATCGTCGAACTTTCCGATGGCACCAAATTTGAAATGTGGGTGGCGCCCCTGACGATGGCCGAGCGCGAACGCGCCCAAAAACAAGCCAAGTCCGACGACGCCAACGCCTTCGCCCTCCAACTGCTGATCGCCAAGGCTCTCGACGAAAATGGCGCCAAGTTGTTTAGCACCGGCGAGATCGACGTGCTCAAGAACGAAGTCAAGGACAAGGACCTGCAAGCTCTGATGCTGGCGATCCTGACCGACGACGCGGAGCCCATCGACCCAAAATCCTGAGTGCCGAACTTCGGAAAGACAACTGGCTCATGCTCCAATTCGGAGTCGCCAAAGAGCTAGGCAAAACCCTTTCCGAAGTCAGCACCACCATGACCGCCGAAGAGCTGATCGGCTGGAGCGCCTACTTCAGCATCCTCAACGAGGACCAGCAGAAGGAGATCGACAAAGCCCGACGCCGCCGCTAGCCCCGGCGGCTTTTTACGGCGTAAACTGAAGTACCAGAGTGTGACGCAGCGCCGTGGCCGCCTACAGAGCTGATATTGAAATCGGCGTAAAAGGTATAGGTCAAATTGGGGCACTGCAAAAGTCACTTAACCAAGTCAGTACGGCGGTTGATATTTTTAATAAAAAACAAGTAAGCGCAGGATTTAACGTACAAAATTTACTTACATACAATAAACAACTTCAACAAGCAACGAAAAACATACTAAAGGCTGCTGCGGGTTCCGCAGAAGAGTTAAAAGCGGTAAGAGATTTAGTTACCGCTAAAAATAATCAAGCGGCAGCTCAGCAACGCATAAATAGATTGCTGGCGCAAGAAGACGCAGAGACAGCTTCTATTGTACGTAAGCAAGAAGAATTACTGAGTATTGCCGCTCGCGCACGTCTAGCTGTAGCTGCAGAGCAGCGTCGTCAAGCTGTGCCAGAGGTTCAACGAACCTCAATTTCAGGAGTTGCATATCCTCAAGGTGCTGCCCCTGGTGAAGGTCCGTCTGCACAACGCAGTATCGAACAAAGCACTATAAATAGAGTACGTAATGTAGCCGCAGCTGAGCAAACTTATGCAGAAGAGGTGTTTCGTATTAAACGAAATTTTGATATACAAGCTAATAATACAGAACTTGATTTTATTCAAGCAGAACTTAACGCAGAACTTGATAAAATAGAGACTGTAGCTAGAGCGCAAAGGAAAGCTGATAATGCTGCACTTAAAGACTTTGACGACCGCCTGCAACAACGTACTGAAATAAAAGGAAGGCGTAAAGAAGCAGTATCAAACGCAATTATTGGTGGTGCGTTTCCGCTGTTATTTGGCCAAGGTTTAGGTGCAGCTATAGGAGGCGGTGCCGGAGGTTTTGCCGGTGGCATGATGGGAGGCCAGTTCGGTTTTGGTCTCTCCTTGGTTGGAACAGCTATCGGTCAGGCATTTGATACTGCAACGCAATCTACAAAGGATTTTTCTAAAGCACTAAAAGATACTGGTGACGCTAGCCAAGTGCTGGAGGCTTCACTGGGAGGAATTGATAAAGAGACAAAAACATTGATTGGTAATTTGGCACGTTCAGGTCAAGTAAGTGCAGCTGCCGAGGAATCTTTTAAGGCTCTTGCGGCTGCTATTGGAGTAGAAAATGCTGAAGCCTTCCAAAAAGCAGGTGAGGCCACCAATGAGTGGGGCAAAAATCTGCAGACCTGGCTTACAAAACTATACGCACAATCCGTACGTCTAGCTCAATTTATAGCTGATAATTTTCCTACAGGCGCAGGTCTACAGCAACCTGATATTTATGGAATGGTCGAAGGTAATGTTCCGGCTGACACTTTAAGTAAAGAGGCTCAAACCCGCATACAGGATCTTTCTGGTCAAAATAACCTGCTCGAAAAGCAGGCCTCTCTAGCGCGATTGACTGCCGATGCTTCAGTAGAGCAAAAACTACAACTAGAAAGGCAAATTGCTCTTCAACAGTATGTAAATGAAGCCGTTAGCCTAGAAGGACAACTAAAACAGAAACTAATAACCGATCAAGAATATAACCTTAAGTTAAAAGGCATTGAACTAGAGCTCACAAAAGAGCTATTCACACTGGAAAATAATGCTCAGCAAGAACGTAAGCGCCGCGCAGAAGAAGCACGTCAGGTAGAAGAAGCCGCGGCCAAAGCTCGGATGACTGCTGCTAGCAGTCTTTATGCCGCCGAAAAAGACTCGTACAATCTTCTCTATGAAAATATCGAACTGTATCAAGGTCCAGGTGCAGCAATAAAAGAACAACTTGGCGACCTGAACGAGCGGAGGTATCTCGATTACTTAATTTTAGGTATTGAAAAACAACAAGCTCTTGTAGAAGCCCAAAAAACAGGCACCGTAAAAGAAGTAAACGATCTATACGATCGTCGTTTGAAAAATTTAAACTTTCAGTACGATACCGAAAAAGCGCGTTTGCAAATAGAAACTAATAGGCTTGCGTTACAGAAAACACTTGCTGCACAAGCTCGGCGCGAAGATACACAAGGTGCTGTAGATCCAATCCGTCAACAACAACGTCAAGTTGAATTGGGCATAGCTGGCTTTACAATGCCCGAAAACGCTGTGGCAGAGCAAGAAATGCTACTGGAGCAACGTACTAGGGCTTACGAAACAGAACTGCCAATTCTTCAGGAAATAAACCGCCTTACCGCCGAGGTAAATTCAGGCGCTTTTAACGAAGAAGCTCTTGCAGCAAAAACTTTAGATCTAGAAGCGCAGCAAAGCAAACTGGCTCTGGTAAAAGAAGAGCTGATGCTGCTCGACCAACTGGAGCAAAAACAGCTCAAGCTGCAACAGTTTTTTACTACGTACGGGCAACTTATCCAAAGCGTCAGCGGCGAAATAGCCAACGCCGTAACGTTCGGTGTTTCGGAGATGGTGCGCGGCACCAAGACTGCGGAGCAAGTATTCGCTGACTTTTTGCAGGCCATAGGTGCTGCACTGCTCCAGCAAGCCCAAACGATGATTGCTACTTATATCGCCATCGGCATCGCCCGCATATTTGCAGGCATGGGTGGCGGCGGTGGCGGCGGTGGGACATCGCCTTTTGCTGGTGGTGCAGCAACCGGGGGAGAAACAAATGCTTTTGCATATGCAGCAGGTGCCCCCCAATTCAGGGCAGACGGCGGTTCAGTTAGAGCCTCCACCCCTTACCTCGTTGGCGAGCGCGGCCCCGAGCTGTTTGTGCCTGGCACCAGCGGCGGCGTAATGTCCAACAGCGACCTGCGTGCCTCGATGGGCGCAGCCCCTGGTTCCAGCGGCGGTCCTGTCCTTAACATGAGCTTTGAGACCAGCACGATCAACGGGGTGGAATACGTCAGCCGCGATCAACTGGAGGCTGCGATGGCTCAAACCCGCCGCCAAGCCGCCCGCGACGGCGCCCAGCGTGGCATGTCCATGACGCTGGACAGACTCCAGCAGTCACCCTCCACACGTAAAAGGGTCGGCTTCTAATGGCTAACTTCCCCTCCTTTACACCTACCGCACGCCGCTATACACCCGGCGTCTACCCCCAAAAAACATTCCGCACGCTGTCTGGAGTCACGGTCCGCCGTACCTTCGGCAACAGCCCCTACGGCGCCCAACTGGAACTGGAATACGGAAATATCCCCGACGCAACCGTTGACGCCTTTTTGAATCATTATCATTCTCAAACTGCCAGCAACAGCCGTTTCCGCTTATCCGACAACGTGACCGCCGGCATGAGTTCTGCGCTGACCGCCGAAGTCACCAGCTACACGGCTGACCGCGGTAATTTGCGCTGGGAGTACGAAAAACCGCCCCAAGTCCAGTCTGTACGCCCCGGCATTTACACCGTTACCATCACGCTGCTTGGAGAAATCCGCAACACGACTACGGATGACGCGTGATGGCTATTGACGTCCGCATCGCCCAATTTTTCAATCTGACTACAACCGACGGCACCACCCACCGCTACCAAAACTATTTTGTAAACGAAAGTTACAGCTACCTAAGCCAGCGCTACGAGTTTGCCCCTTTTCGCGCCGAAGGTACCGTTTCCAACAACACGGGCGACAACACCCTTGTGCAGGTGCTGTTCCCCAACGTAGATTTTGCCATCCGTTTGTTGGACGCCGGCAACGGCAACCGCCTGGGACGCCTGGTGCTTTCCACCGTGTGGCTGACGAGCAACAACGAAATTGCCGTAAACGGTGCCACCCAAGTCGAGTATCTAGTTGGCATTGGCGCCAGTATCAGCGAGACTACTATTGAGCTGCGCTACCGCTCAGCCATCGACAGCGTGGTTTCCAACTTTCCGGCCCGCGTACTCACGCGCCAGCTGGTCGGCCCCCTTCCCGTCAGCGCCAACGTATCCCTCCAGTGAACGATCTCATCGGTTTGCAATACGCCTGGGGCCACTCACCCCGAGACGGATCCGGCAAAACCGACTGCTTCCAGTTGGCATGTGAAGTTCACGAACGCTTGGGTTTCGGCGACTATCGCGCCCAATTTGATTGGGTGTACGAGAATTACACAGAGGTCACATTTCGTTACCGGCTAATTATTCGCTGGCTAAACGAAAACGGTCGTCGCCTCGCCCAACCCACACCTGGCGCAGTGGCCCTTTTGCCGGCCAACGTCGGCTTGGCTTTAGCCACAGTCCTAGATGACGCCTTCCTATATATTGCTCCAAGTAAAAACGTAGTCCGCAGCCCTATCCCCAAAGGTATAGGTCACTATTACTGGATGGAACGATGACACGCAAACTCCTTCCATTTGAGCACGAGCTAATTGACATTCTTGACATCAGCAAGGATGAATATTTGGAGTTTGTTGCATTATGTGCAAAACCTAATTTTGCAGGTAAACCGACAGCAACGGGCGCAGAAGTTGCAATCGTTTTGGCAATCGTTGGCATCATTGCTCAAGTTGTCTCAGCACTATTAACCCCTCAACCCCAGGTTCCTGAATTACCTGGAATCCAGAAACAAGAAGGAGGCGGTCAGCAGCAAACACGCGACGAACGCTTTTCACCGCGCTTCGGTTTTAACAGCGTTCAAGAACTGGCCACCTACGGGGAACCGGTAAACCTCGTATACGCAAATCGCGGCACGAGCACTGGCGCAAATCCCAACGGCGGCGTTCGCATTACTAGTGCTTTGCTGTGGTCCGCCGTCCGCAGTTACGGCTCCAGTCAATTTATTCAGATGTTACTGCTGCTTGCCGGTGGCGCCATCACAGCAATCGACCCAGAAAAAAGTGCCTTCGGTCAAACTCCCATCCGCGACCTGATAACCAACAACCTCTGGATGTATTTCAATCCTGGGGCTACGGGCTTCCTCGCCCAAAGTAATGAACTGAATAGCCAATCGACATCAGACCCCACCAGTTACGGCCAGCTGACTGATAATCCTTATCGCATCCAGACGACAGCAGCCAATGTCCGCGTCGACGGTTTCAGCCAAGCGTACTCACCAACAACCTCCAATACTTGCGGCATTTACGGGGTTGTACCTCTAAACATATTGCTATATCTGCGTAATTCCACCGGCGACAAAGAAAGCGTCAACCTAGGTGTCTACGCAGAAATGACGCCATGGGTAACCGGCTCGGGCATATCTATCCCTCTGAATACCACACTTACAGTTCGCATCACCAGAACCTCTGGAGCAGCACTTGCACCAGGTCAGGAAGCAGAGGATGCCCGCCGCAGTATTGTCAGCACGTTTGATGTCGCAAGTATTTTTAAACTGGGTACAGCATTATTCAAAGTTACAAACCTTGTAAATCCTGATATTGAAACTACAGATGCAACAATCGCCCTTAGGTGCATTAGAGCTGGCAGAGTACCATCCGCTTCCTACACAAGCCTCGATCCAGCCTCTACAACGCCCACGGTATCCGAAGAAGAGCGAGCTGAATATGACCGGCTACGCCCCGGCGCTTTGGCGCTGCTTAACGAAGATCAAAGACCAGATATTACTACAGCCGCGCAACTAGCCGACTCCGGTGAAATACGAGTTGCCTCGTATAGCTCTTACCGAGCCACGCGCACCGAAACAACCAACGCCAACACTTCCGGCAACAGAGGTACGACACTTTGTCCACCAGGCTGGACATTCCAAAGTTCTGGTTCAAATGTTACCCGTGGTTATAGGGCATGGTGCCAACGGACAGTTACATATACAGCACAATCATTTAACGGTTATGTCATAAGCAGAACACTAACAGCAGACGAAATAGCTTTGCTTCGTCGCTATGAATATCTGGATAGTATTGTTCTTAATTTATCCGGTGCCGTAGACGATGTTTTCTACACCAAAGCGCTAGTACGCATCGCAACAGCTAGCTACGAAACAGTGTCCCAATGCCACATTGTTGACCTGGCGCTTAAAGCTGTTGTCTACAAGCGCATTAGTGGCCGCCAAATGGAGTACGGCAGCGGCAGGCGCGGCGGCTATCCAGCCAGTGACAACGGCATCAAACCTCGCGTATCACTGTTCAAACTGCGTTACAAAGAAGTAGGCCAGACTCAGTATTCCACTGTTCCCGGCGTATTTGCAATCAGTCGCGCCGCCGACAACGAAAACTACGTTTACATCAAGTTCAATAGCGGCCTAACCGACCCAGCAACCGCAACGCAATGGGCATTTGAGCTGGAACCGATTAGCGATCCCCTTGCCGAACGCGATGCATCTGCAAACTATTTTTACCTCGAAAACACCGGAAACCCCGTTACTTACACACTCGATACATACAGACTAAACAGCGGCAACACCACAGTGCCGTCGGTTCAATTTACAGGATTATCCCTTCTTGGTACGAATCGCAACTTTCCGCCTCAAAACAACAATCCCGCAGACCTGAACGAGTGGGACTTGTTTAACTATGACTCCGATACTCAACTCCAGTTCTCTTTTGACGCAGGACCGGAAATAACTCTTACTGCAGCTACCGAACAAATTATCCAACCGTTCTCCGATTACACAAGCGTAAACGGCGGTGTAACCCGCCAGCTGTACAACAACTTGGCCTTGTACGGCTTCAACGCCTACTCGGGCAAAACAATCCAAGACCTACGTTCATTTAGCGTTTTTGCTACCCAAGGTCGCCGCGTCCGCAGAATCCGCACCAGCGGCACTGACGAGTTCGGCACGGCCTGGGGCGACGACGGTTACGTCTACTACCCCTCTACTCCCGACGGCGCAAGCAGCCTGGCGCCCGACATTTTCCTGGATACCGTCATCGACAGTGACGACGGCATTGGCAACTACGCCGAAGTCAACGCGATTGATTTGCGCCAGCTGGCGCTAACCAAGCGTTTTTGCCAGGCCAACAACTTGTTCATGGACTGCATGATTGCCAGTCCCCGCAGCTGGCGCGAGTTCTGGGTTGAAGTGGCCCCATTTAATTTGCTGGAGTTTGCCCGTATTGGGGGTCGCGAAACCTTGGTGCCCGCCGTGCCCTTCGACCCCAACACCGGTCAAATCGTCCGCACAATCAACGTAAGCGCCATCTTCAACCAAGGCAACATCATCGAAGACTCCTACAAAGAGGAGTACATGGACTTCGGATCCAACGTCCAAGATATTATCGCCACTGTCATTTATACCGACATTCCAGAAGACGCAGTTTTCTCCAAGAAAAAGTCTTTAGAAGTCCAGCTTGCGGACACTTTAGAAGTGGATGCAATTCGCCAAACATTTGACCTGTCCTTGTATGTAACTAATCCGGAACAGGCCATTTTGTTTGGAAAACTGATCTGCAACCTGCGCCGCTACGTCCGCCAAGCCATCGAATTTAAGACGTATCCGACCCTCGATCCGATCTCACCCGGTGCTTTTGTCTACGTCGACATCGGCCAAAACAGCTGGGACGCCATCCGCACCGGCACAATCGGCGTTGGTGGAGCACTTAACATTCCACTGGACAACGGCTTGCTGTCGGGCACCTATAACTTCCGCCTGTACCGCAGTGACCGTGGCCTGCTCGACGTCAACACAGTAACCGTCACCAACGGCGTAGCGCCCCAGCTAGCCAACTACGAAAACTTCCTGTTTGTGCTTGGCGTGGAAACCACCACCCGCCGCATATTCCGAGTCAGCGAAGTGCAGATGGACGAGGAAGGCGAGATTACTGTTCGGGCAACCATCTATCCCTGCACCACTGACGGTCAATCCCTTATTGCCGACTTCAGCGATAATCTGTTTACCATCCGCCGCTAAAGTGGCATAAGAAAACGGGATTGCCGCAATGGCCTTTTACACCGGACGCACCGGGGCTCTGTACCTGACCAGCACCGGCACTGGCGATGTAACGCCCGCCGCTTCCGAGCAAGCCCTCAAACTCCGCGATTGGAGCCTGGAAACCACCGTCGAACTGCTGGAAACCACCACCGTCGACACCGCCGTTAAAAGTTACACACCTGGATCCAGCAGCGCTTCCGGCAGCGCCACGCTGCTGTATTACCGCCGCGAAGGCACCGTTAGCACCGAACCTGGCACGCAATTCGACCAGTTCCTGAACAAGATCATGAAGACGTCCACCACGGGCGTCACCGAAAGTGATCGCGTCGGCATGGTCCTGCGCGTGGGCCAAACTGCCGGAAGCGGCAACGACATCAAGGACGACATCGCTTTTAACGCTTATATCACCAACGCATCGCTGCAGGTCAGCACCGGCGAACTGTCTTCGGTGGCGCTTCAATTTACGGTTGACGGACCGTTCCGTGAGACCGTTGACGCATGACCTACTTCCTAGGGCATTACGGCAAAATCAAACTGCGCCGTAAATCTCCGGGCAGTTTTACATCAACAATTAGTCCCGCAGACGTCAACACTATCCTCAACCGTTTTGGCCTGGAGGGCTCAGTTGAAAACCTGCTGACTGGTGACCAACTGATCATCAGCACCGAAGACGCCCGCGGCCTCGACTTTTTACCGACGTCCACATGGCCCGACGGCGGTGGCGCAACGCAAAAAATGGTCGTGGCCTACGCAAACGTCAACGCCATCGGCGGTGTCCGCCTATTTGAAACTTTTAGCGAAGCCATCAACAACGACCGTTCAAACGAATACCCACTCGAATCTTTCACTGGTGCTGCTTTACCAGTAGACGTAAAAATTTACGGTTCCGTGGAGCGCGTCTTGGGTGACGTGACCGGCTACACGTTTAATACCGACCGCGAAGCAATGGACACCACCACAATGTCCGACCGCTTCCGGCAAATGTACTCCGCCGGGCTTATTTCCGGCAGTGGATCAATCGACTGTTTGTTTAATACCGAAAACAGTGGACTGACGGAAAATTCTCTGTTGATGCTCCAGCTGATTAACCGCACAGACATCGGCAGCGAATTTTCTTGTGCTTTGCAGCTTGTAGAAGATTCTGTGTACACAAAATCAAGCGACATTTACTACGAGTTTGATGCCATGGTGACCAAAACCGGCATTGAAGTCCGCAGTGACCAAACCATCAACTGCGTCATCGACTTTGTGACCACCGGCGACATCCGCCTGCTGATTGGCGAACCGTCGGGCTACATCCTTAAGGAAGACACCGACCGGATCCGCCTGCAGCAAAACCTCGACTTCTTGCTGACAGAAGTAACCGACTAAACTAGCAACAGACTTCCCAGACCTGGAGCGGGTGCGTGGCCGACCAGCGAATTACACAGCTGACCCAACTGAACGAGGTAGACGTCGCAGCCACGGACGTTCTGCCCATCGTTGATATTTCGGCTAGCGAGACCAAAAAAGTCACCGCTAAAGACCTGTTTGAAGCTGGCGCAACCCTCGCCGACAGCTCCAGCATCGACCTGGCAAAACTCAACCAAGCCAGCGTCACCAAGCTCGGCACCACGGCACTGGATAACAGCGCCGTCACCTACGCCAAGATCCAAAACGTCAGCGCCACCGACAAACTGCTGGGTCGTAGCAGTGCTGGTGCGGGTGTTGTTGAAGAAATTTCGCTGACTGCAGCCGGCCGCGCTCTGCTTGACGACGCGGACGCCGCCGCCCAACGCACCACGCTGGGTCTTGGCACGATCGCCACCCAAGATGCCAGCACCGTTGCAATAACTGGCGGCACGATCACCGGCGGTACGATCACCGGCATCACCGACCTCGCCGTTGCCGACGGCGGCACTGGCGCATCTGACGCCGCCACCGCCCGCACCAATCTTGGCGTGGCGATCGGCACCGACGTCCAGGCATACGACGCCGGCCTGCAAAGCATTTCCGGGCTGACCACCAGCGCCGACCAAACCGTTTACACCACGGCCAGCGACACCTACGCGACCACAAGCCTGACCAGCTTTGGCCGCAGCCTGATTGACGACGCCGACGCCGCCACCGCCCGCACCACCCTCGGCCTTGGCACCCTCGCCACTCAATCTGGCACGTTCAGCGGCACCCATTCCGGCACCACTTCCGGCACCAACACCGGCGACCAAACGATCACACTGACCGGCGATGTCACCGGCTCGGGCACTGGCTCGTTCGCCACCACCATCGCCACTGACGCCGTTACGGCCACCAAGATCGCCAGCAGCGCCGTCACCACCGCCAAAATCAATGCGGCGGCTGTGACAGCTGCAAAATTGGCCGCTGACTCCAGCACCATCATCTCCGGCAACACGCCCAGCGGCAGCGGCGCTTTTGTAGGTCAACAGTGGTTTAACACCAACACCGGACTGGCCTACGCCTGGGATGGAACCGCGTGGATCCAACAAGCCGGCGTCCAGAGCTTTGTCTTTTCCGATTCCACCCCGCTTACGTTCAGCGCATCGGTCAGTGCAGCTGGCGTTGCCACAATCACCACCGGCCTTGATACCCAAGCAGCCAACCGCATTTTTGCCGGTCCGACCACCGGTTCGAGCGCAACCCCAACATTCCGCGCACTGGTTCCTGCCGATCTACCAGTCGCCACTGCTGGTGCAACCGGCGCAATTCAACCAGGCACTGGTCTAACCGTAACCGCTGGTGGTGTCCTCAACCACAGCAACGCCACCACTGCCGGCATCTACACCAAGGTTTCGATTGACGCCCAGGGTCACATCGTCACCGGCGACATCTTGGCCGCAACCGATATTCCCAATCTTGACGCCAGCAAGATTACGACTGGCACTTTCACTAGTGCGTTCCTCGCTAACAACAGCGTTACTGCTGCCCAGTTGGCTGACTACGGCATCGCCCAAGTCAGCGAAAGTGCTCCAACACCTGAATTTGCTGGTCAGTGGTGGATTAACCCCTCCGACCGCTCGGCCTACATCTGGGTCGGCACAGTTAGCCCCACACCCAACGGTTATTGGCTGCTTGTCGGCTACGGAAGCCCCACCCAACTCAACATTCGTTTCGGTGGCACGTACAACGCCAGTACCAACACCGTTGCCACCCTCAACCAGTACGGCACCGAAGCCGGCCTGACTGTGGGCCAAGCGCTTGGCGCACCAAACCCCCAAAACAACGGTATTTACCTGATTACAACGGTGGCCGGCACCGGCACCACGCCGGCTCCTATTGCATCACTTGCAGTCGGCGACTGGGTTCTCAGCCAAGGCACCACAGCCAACTGGACCAAGATTGCTGTGGTCTCTGGTGCTACTGGCACCTTCAACGACTACGACATTCTGTCGGACGGCACCTACTTCACCCCGGACATGACCGGTGTGACGGACGTCCGAGACGCACTTGTCTTGCTGTGGGGCCGCACTCAAATCGCCACCACCTCGCAAATCGGCGTGGTACTCGAATCTGCCGAAGTGCTGGTTAATAACAGCACGGGTGAAATGACAATCGGTGTGGTTGACGATGGCACCTTCTGATGTCATACCGCACAGAAAATTTTGTCTATAGCGCCGAGAACGTCCCCATCGGCGGGCAACCCGGCGACGTCCTGGTAAAACTGCAAAACGCCAACTACTACACCGCTTGGCGCGACTTCACGCACGTTTTTGAGACCTACGACGTGGTACTTGACGACGGCGAATACTAGACTGCTCCAGTAATCCCGTCCTACCGGAGTTAAGGGAATGGCCTCGACGCATAAGTCTCTTCGCAGCGGCACTGCAAATAAGCGCCCGACGACTTCGATTGCCGACGGCCAGATTGCCCTTAACACCAATACCACCAGCCCCGGCCTGTTCTTCAAGGACAGCACTGGTGCCACCATCATCAAAGTCGGCCCGGTTCACGTTGGCACGACTGCACCTAACGCCAGCCCGGCAGCCGGCGGCAGTGCCGGCAACAGCGTTGGCGAGATCTGGCTTGACACCAGTCTGACCCCCGTCGGCGTCAAGATCTGGAACGGCAGCGCCTTTGTCAACGCCACCCCCATCGGCAGCACCACCGTTCAGGGTCTGCTGGAACTTGCCACCAGCGCCGAAACTCAGACTGGTACTGACACCGACCGCGCTGTAACTCCCGCTGGTCTGCAGTCCAAAGTCAGCGATAGCACCAGCACCACCAGCTCCACCACTATTGCTTCGAGCACGGCAGTCAAGTCGGCCTACGACCTCGCCAATGCTGCTCTGCCCAAATCCGGCGGCACTGTTACCGGCAACCTGGAGATCGGCACCACCGGCAGCCTGAGTTTTGAGGGCGCCACCGCCGACGCTTTTGAAACCACGATTGCGGTCACCGACCCAACTGCTGACCGCACCATCACGCTGCCGGATACCACTGGCACGGTGGTCACGACTGGTGACACCGGCACCGTGACCAGCACGATGATCCTTGATGGCACCATCGTCAACGGAGACATCAACGCTTCTGCCGCCATCGCTGGCACCAAGATCAGCCCGGACTTTGGTAGCCAGACGATTGCGACAACCGGCATCGTTAGCCACGCACTTGGCACTGCTGGCGCCCCAACCGTTACTTTCACCGGCGACACCAACACTGGCATCTACTCCCCTGGCGCGGACCAAGTAGCCATCTCAACTAATGGCACGGGGCGGTTGTTTGTTGATAGCAGTGGGAATGTTGGAATAAACGAGGCAAGTCCATCAACATATAGTGCTGGTGCTGGAGTTCCAGGTTTTGTACTTAAAGGCAATTCTGGTAGTTACGCCGACAGAAGTGGCGCTCTTACTTTACTAAGTCAAGACGGCACAACTGCAAAAACTTGGATATACCACGATACGGATCTCTATATTCAAAGCACAGAAGCAACCAATACTCGTTTCTACACAAACAACACCGAACGCCTCCGCATCGACCTCTCTGGCAACGTGGGGATTGGAACTACGAGCCCCAGCAATACTGCTGGCTTTAGTCAGCAGCTAGAGGTTGCTGGGAGCCTCCCGTGCATTAGCATCAATCAAAATAACGGATCGTTTACAACAAGGAAATACTCGTTAGGCGCTGACTCAGTTGGTTGTTTTGGTATTTGGGATAACACTTCCAATAGTTATAGGTTTTACGCAGCTACCTCG
>Ga0208050_1000114_pt1 | contig 18810 bp, 22 predicted proteins | sample LakMenEpi13Jun10_FD_150691 | JGI IMG/M metagenome (GOLD analysis project Ga0208050, IMG submission 150691) | Freshwater microbial communities from Lake Mendota, WI - 13JUN2010 deep hole epilimnion (SPAdes) | ecosystem: Environmental > Aquatic > Freshwater > Lake > Epilimnion/Euphotic zone ... | reverse complement strand
CCGCCGCTGGCCGTGGCGCTGGCGAGCGCCCAGACCGTAGGCGAGCCGCTACTCGAGAGCGTCGGCGTGAACGTGGCCCCCGCGCCGCTGCCGCCTGAGATCGTCAGCGTCGGTGCAATGCGGCCAAGGCGGGCGTACCCAGACCCGCCGTCTGTCACGGTGATTTCAGAGATCGTGCAGTCGTCTTGCTTGGAAATCTCTGCCTTGGCCCCGCTGCCAAACGTCGCGTCAATCGTGATTGAGTCGCCGACCTTTGTCGGAATGCGGCACCAGCCGTACCACGGGTCATAGGTGTAGGGCTCGCCGGCGGCGATGATGGCGGCCACCTCAGAAGCGATGAGTGCATCCACGCACTCACTCTGTGAGTCCCAGCGGCGACTGATCTGGCAGTCTGGCAGCAACGCGACAAGCCGGTCGTAACTATCGGATGTGGCGAACCGTTCGTAGGCGGTGAGAGAGGCACACGGAAAATCAGCCTCAAGATCGTCGTGTGCGCTGCTCGATAGTTTGCCCGACATGAACCGAGCCCAGCGTGCGGTTGGCGTCGCCGCCGTGTCGCCAGGGATCGTGCCGTCGCATTCGCAGCAAATGCAACTCTGGCAAGCGCACTTGTCGCAGCACTTGCCGCACGGCATTAGCACCATCACTCGCACTCCGCGGCGATGAGAAACCACGCCGTACCCTCAGCGTGAATGGCACAGTTGCCGGACGACGCCGGGGCCGAAAGGTTCGCGAACAGGTTCGTCGCTACGACCGTCCCGCCGCCGCCGTGCTTGAACGTGATCGTCTTGTCTTGGTTCTTCGACCAGGCGCCGGTGAACGTGCAGATGCGGAACGTGGTGGGGCGGGCAACGTCCTCAAACCGCCCCGTGACGCTGAAGAACTGCCCGCCCTCGGGCGTGTTCTCCACCTTTTGCACGAGCCGGATGAGGGCGTCGGTCAGGTTGTCGCCGAGGCGGTTGCCTTTAGCCATCAGAGGATGTCCCGTATGCGGACGCCGAGGTTCTGGAAGTTGCGGCCGAAGTCCATGACCGGGTTCAGCACATACTTATCGGTCAGCACTTTCGGATCGGCGACATTCACATCCCGCGGCGTGCCGTCTAGGTTCAGCGCCACGGGCTGCCCCGAGGGCCGTTGGCACCAACTGTCCGCGGCTTTCGCGTTCGGCGATGCGATCTTGACGCTGGCCCTGACCTTCTTCCCGGCTGCGGTAGCAAGCGCGAGCGGCGTGACGACGACACCGAGATTGTGCTGGAGCGACAACGCCCCCTCGTCGACAGCGTCGTTCCCGCCAACCCCAAGGCCGTCGTTGAAGCAGTTCCACCCCTCAACAATCTGCTCGTGAATCCACCCAGCCTGCGACTTCACGGCGAACTCAAACGAGCGGACGAAACCACGGTAGGTAAGGTCGCCGAACTTTTCGACGGTTGGGCGTACATTGATGCTGCGCAACATGCAATGAAACGGTTCAATGCTCCATCCGAGAAACTCAAAACGGTCGTCGTTGACAGAGCCAGACAGCTCTAGGTTTGTCATCGGAGCATTGTCGAACTGCTCAAGCGTTATGGTGATGATTGGTACGGTCTTCGTAACTCCCTCGTACTTGTCGCCGCAGGGGTTTACGGTGTCCGACTCTGCCGCTAGGCCAACCAGAGTCAGCCGTCGCCACTTCGTCGCCGGAACCTCCATCAGCGTCGAAGAAATCGAAAACTTCGCCGGCCGAATGTCCGGCGGCTCTGGTTGCGTCCCCTCCGGTCCCTCGATCGTCTTGTATGTCGCCGTGATCTCGCGAGCGACCCGCGAGTCGCCGCTGGCCCGCTCGCTGATGGACGAGCAGGTCATCGTGATGTCGCCGGGGTACAGGTCGCCGACCCTGACCCCGATGGCGCCCTCGACCGAGTATGCCTCGCCAGGGGCGTTCAGAATGACACGCCACGCGCGGACCCGCGTCCCCGACGCCTGCCCCTGCTGGACGGTCAGTTCGTTCGACTGGCCCGTCGTTACTTCGCTGATGAGTTTCGGCACGACTCAGCCCTCAAGGATGTCCACGCGGAGCCGGGCGCCAGCATTCCCGATCGCGGCGTAGTCGGTGCCGGCCGAGAGTCGCAAGACAGCCGGCTCGCCAGCCCGCAGGGTGCAGGCCGACGCGAACGACCCGCCGGCGTCGATGCCGAACTGGGCTGTGGCGGCGGTCGCCGTCGACAGGTTTCTCAAGAATGCCAGCCCGACGGCCGTCAGGTTCGCCGTCGAGATAGACACGGCGGTCGTCGTGAGCGTGTAGGTCACGCTCTTGAGGCCGGCGTTGTTCATCGTCGCCGTCACGCTGGACGCCGAGAGGTTGTTGGTGAGGTTGTCCTTGTTCACCGCGACGGTGACGCTGTAAGAAATGTCGGCCATGTTTTCTATCCTCTGATTTCCACGATGGCTCCATCGGACTGCGCCTCGATCGCGTCGATGACGCCCTGAAGCAGTTCCGTCTGCTTCTGCATTTCGACAAGGTTCACATCCTTGTTTGGGTCGTCGCCGCGGAGGAGGCGGTTCAGTTCCCGCTGCCCCTCCATCGTGTTGGTGTCGGCGGCGTTCAAGGCGGCGCGGGACGGCCCCTGGAGGAGGGCGTTCATCCGCTCCTCGCGGAAGCCCATGAGCATCGGGGCGACTTGCATCGCCTGCTCTAGTGCCAGGCGGCTGAAGGCGGCGTCTCTTTGGCCGCGGTTGATTATTCGATTGACCCCCTGCTCGTCGAGTGCCTTGTCGAGGTCAAAAGCCCTCTGCCCGGCCTCTTCCCTTGCCCTCTCAAGCGGGGTCTTGAGGAGTTCGCGTCCGCGACGAATGGACTCATCAAGCGATGCTGCTTCCTGCGCCCGGACATCGGCTTCGCTCGCTCGTCTTTTGGCCTCCCGCCCCTCCGGCGAGTCCTCGAAGATGCGATTTATGGCTCTGTTCGCCCTGTCTCGGTCACGCTCTGCTTGCTGCTTCTGCTCTGTGGTTGCCTTCTCGTCGTCAAGGACACGCTGCGCCTTGTCGCGGTTACGAATCAGCAACTCCAGCCCGTCGCCAACCTGACCCGCCGCTGCCCGCCTCTCGAAATCCTGCCGCACCCGCGTGTTTTCTTCTCGCACACGCTGGGCGTCGTCTTCTGCTCTTCTGGCCTCCGCGTTCAGCCTGCTCGCTCGCCTTCTCTCAAACTCCAAGTCGGTGCCAGGTCGATTGCGTTCCGCCTCGGCGCGGTTTGCGGTCCTGCGGGCCTGATCGGACGCCGACCTCGCCTCCTGGGCGACGGTATCGACGAGTTGGTTGCTTAGTCTGTCAAGGGCTTCGGCAACGGCCTTGGTTGTGTTTGCGAGTGATTCTTGTTCTGCAACAAGATTCCTGACGGCTTCGATCTCCTTCTTCGCCGCTTCGGCGGCATCAACGTCGCCCCCCTCCTGGGCCGTCTTGAGTTGCCCTTCCGCCTTGACGAGACGCTCATTCAGAGCGCTCAACTCACGCTCGATCTGGGACGCGCCGCCGTTGAGTGCGTTCGCCAGAGTCTCCTGCGCGCGGCCGATCTGGTTAGCGGCGTCGATGGCGGCTTTTGTCGCCTCGATGGCGACCTTGTTCGTCGCGTCGCGGAAGATATCCTTCTCGAGGCTTATGAGTTGCTGCTGAAGCGCATCCAGTTGCCGACGCCGCTCGTTGTTTGCCGGGTCGCCTGGATTTCTGTTGATCTGGCCTTGAAGCCTGGCCTGTTCAGCCTCGTTCAGCCTCCTTGCCGCCGCAGCCTGCTCGCGAGGGCCGCCGGCGTTTCTTACGGCCTCCGACTGTTGCCTGCGGAATGTCTCAACCTCGGCTTCCGCTCGTTGGACGGCCTCCCGGCGGTACTCCTCCGCAGCCTGGGCCGCGGCTTCCATGCCGCCGTCAGCGCCGGCTGTCATCTGCATTGCCCGAGCCACGGCTTCGATTTCCGCCCTTGCCGTTGCCAGCCTTGAGTCTGCAACTCCGGCAACAGCCTGCTCCGCTGCAATCCCAGGCCGCGCGACAGCCGCGTCGGCGAAGCGACGCTCCCGCTCTCTAGAATCTCTGATTTCTCTCTGCAACCGCACCCTCTCGCCGGGGTCGGTCGCTCTCTCGAGTTCCCGCTGGCGGGCAGACTGAATCCCCCTCTCCCTCTGCACATCACGGTCGACCGATGCAATGCGCTCGCGCCGCTGCTCGTCCTGCTTATTACGAATTTCCTCCAGCGCCCTGTCGCGGTCGCGTAATTGCTGCGTGGCCCTGCTTCCGCCAGCCCTTTCGATCGACTCTGCCACGGCGTCGTAGGCCGACGCAAGCGACTCTGCAAGTGACTTCTGCCGCTCAAGCGTCTGATTCAAAGACTTCAACTGGTCTTCGGTGTCAACGCCCGCGTTGTACCACTTGATCAAGGCGGCAACCAACTGGGCGGTAATGGCACTGCTGATGCCAACGATCAGGCCCGTCGTTCCGCCGAGGATGAAGCCAAGTTGCGACAGGTTGTTCCCGGCCGCGCGAATCCTTTGGTCAAGACCGCCAGTGACGCTGAAAAAGTCTTCTACGGCGAACGCGGCCTGCTGGATAGCGAGTCCAGCATTTCCGAACGCGCCGCGGGCTACGTCTCCGACGCGAGCGAAATCTCGGCCAAAAGACCCCAGAGACGGGTCGGCCGCAGTGACGGTGCGGATCAATTCCTCTCGCGTCCTAGCGACCTCGGCCGCAGCCCGCTCCGCGTTCTCCTCGAGGCCGCTGTATGCTCTGAATGCCGCAACCCTGAAAGCCTCAAGCGCGGCCACTGAGGGGCCGCGCTGCTGGGCCGCCAGGCTCGCGAGCCTCCCCTGCGTGAACTCGATCTGCGCCCCGATCGCGTTCAGTGACCTCGTGTCGATGCCGAGGTCTAGCCCAGCCGCACCAGCGCCGCCGAAACGCCCAAGAAACTGCTGGCCGATGTCGCCGCGGCTCGTGATCGCCGCCTGAATCGCCTGAACCTCGTTCCTGACTCCCTGCAACTGCTCTGCCGTCGTGCCGATGCCTTCGCGGGCGAGGTTTTGAAATCGCGTCGTCAGATTGTCCACCGGGGGACCAAGGGTTGCGGCGAGGCCGGGGAGTTCCTCCAACTGGCGACGCACCGAGCCGATTTCGCCACCGATGGCGTCGGTGAACCTTCTGGCTGGACTTCCCGCGTTTGATGTTCGCCCCTCGTTGTCAAGGAGGCGTGTTTCGCGCTGGTCGATGTTTAGCAGCCCAGACGCGTCAATGGCCCTCTGCCGAGCGGCTGCCTGCGCATCCAACTGCTCGTTCACGCCTCGGAGCGACTCCTCCAGCCTGTCGGATGCGGCGGCGAGCACCCCAAGCGATACGGCGCCACCCTCGGCCCCATTCGCTACAACGTCAAATCGCCTCTTCTGCTCCTCCAGTTGTCGCTGTGCTTCCGCTGGGAGCGCCCGGAACTGCTCCTGCAAAGCCCTCGCGCGGGCGAGTTCCGACTCCATCGTGCGGACGACAGGGCCGAATCCGCTCACGGTCGGTCGCTGCCGCTCCATGACGCCGGCCGTCGCGTCCTCGAAGGCGTTTGCGTTCCTGCGGGCGGTCACACCGCTACGCCTATCTCGCTCTGCGTCATCAAATCTATTCTGCGCGTCGGCGAGTTGCTGCGCTGCCGCCGCAGCCTGTCTTGACAGTGTGATCTCCTGCTCCAACTGATCGTTGATCTCTCGCAACCCGGCCACCTGGCGGTTGTACGCCGCCTCTGCCGCCTGGGCGTCGCCGTTTCGCGTGATGCGGATACGCTCGAGCGTGGAGAGGAGGCTCTGTGCCTCCTGGGCCGCCTGCCGCTGCTGGCCGACGAGCGCCGCCACGCCGCCGCCCTGTATCTGATCCGGCGACAGCGACGCCGCCTGCTGCTGAAGTGCCGCGGCGCGGGCAGCTTGCTGGACGAATCCAGGCTGCTGGAAACGGAGTTCCTGCCCCGACGCCAGGCTGCCGGCCGTCTGGCCCGCCTCTCGCAGGCGAGTCGCGGCCTGTGCGACGCGGTTGATCCTCGCCTCGAGGTTGGCAAAGTCACGCTCGCTCACCCTGGCGCCGCTGCCGAGAGATACGCGGAGCTGCTCGGCGGCCTTCTGCGCTGACTCGAGGGCTGGGGCGAAGTTCCTCTGCACCTGCGCCGACAGGCCGGCAAAGTCCTTCGCGGCCTGCGACACCGGCTTGGCAATCCGTTCGGCGGCCTCGGCAAACTGCCGGATCGCCTGAACCTCCTGCTGGTTGACGAGTTTGAGATTCTGCCCGACGCCCAACTTGAGCGCCCGCTGCAACTTCTGCAACGGCGTCAAGATGTTGTCGAACTCTTTGCCAGCGCGGCTCGTGGCGCCGGAGATGGTGCTCTGAATCTTCCTCGCGAACTGAGTGACGTCCTTGGCGCCGTTACTCAGGCCGCGGGACAGCCCCTTGGAGTCTGCCGTCAGGATCGCCGAGATTTTGCCGAGATACCCGCGACGGCTCATCGTCTCATCCTTGAGGCTGCTTCAACTTCATCAGTTCCGTCAGCATCGACTCATGCGATTGCTTCGGTCGCTTCTGTGCCGGGATGAACACATCCTCGTCAGGCACTCGCTTGTAGTTGCCCGACGCGGCCATGATCGTCCTGCATATCCTCGCCGTCTGCTGCCAACTGTTCCCCAGCGGCCACCGCTGCTGGTACGCGAACCACTCCGACAGCTCCTGCGAGTCGACCGTCTCGAGCAACTCTCGCACCGACCGGCCCAGCGCCAAGGCTAGGTCGAAGTAGAACTTTCGCTCGGGGCGGTCGGTGAATCGTTTCCCAGCGTCTCCACCGCGCTGTCGGTGAAGGCGTTGTGCTGCCACGCCTTGTCGAACAGGCGGTTGATCACGACGCTGGACTTGTCGCCAAGGGCGTCGATGTCGGCGTCACCGAAGAGCCGCTCGCCGTTGTCGTCGGCCAGCGTCATCACGAGGAAGCGGACGCGGAACGCCTTCATCTTCTGCTCGCTGTACGCCTCCTCGAATCGATCACGCTCCGTCCCGCTGATGGTGCGGATATGGACGTCGCCGCCCCACTCGGGGACCGGGACCGCCTCAGACAACTTGACGTCCTTCGCCGCCAGAATCTTCGCCTTGCTCAGAGCCATGAATCACGTTCCTTGGTAATCAGTGACACGAAACTTCGCAGAACCACGAACAACATCGCCAACGCGAGCCTCCACGTTGGCAGACTCAAGAATCACTCGCGCAGCCACGCTCCATCGCGGGGACGCAAATACCAGGGGTCCGACGCCGCGAACCGCCTGCGTGATGTCGGAGGACGACGTCACGATGAAGTCGACGGAGATGCTGGCGCCGCTCCATTCGCCAGTCGGGACGAGCACGCTTGCGCCGGGAGCGTCAACCACAGAGGTCATATCCACGACCTCTGCGGTTGGCGTCTCGACATTGACTCCGACGACCGCACCTGAGAATGTGGCGCGGGAGCCAATGAACGTAAATGTCGCCCCGTGGGCTGCGAATCCCGCCATCGCTTACGCGACTCGGAACGTCGCACTCCCGCTGACAAGGGCGCCGACGGAGCCGCCGATCGAGGACGACGCGATCGTCGCGTTGCCGCTGAACGAGAGCGGGCCGGAGATCGACAGGCTGCCCGACACGCCGGCGGTGAGGATCGTCGTCGAGATGTAGTCGATCTGCACCTCACGGTCGGTGGCAAAGCCGCCGACGTACTCCCGGCGGCCGTTCGGGGCGATGCCCAGGTGGCTGCCGTCGATGAGGTCTTGCGTGTCATTGACCTGGACCGAGGTGACGGTGAGGTTCGAGCCGCCGAACGAGAACGTCAGTCCCTGTGCCGAAACGCCTGCCATGAGTCGCGCCTCCTTGCGCCGATGTCGTGACCTGTAGGGTTAGTCGGCGGCTTCCTGCCACCTGATCTGGTACAACTGCCGGACCTCGTAAGCCGGCGGGAGTTGTGCTCCCACGGCCGTCGGGTCCAAGAAGTCGTCAGTCTCGCTGACGAGCCTCATATCTTGGATTGTAGCCCCGGCAGCGGTGCCGGTGTTGCCATCCAGCGCAAGCCGGACGGCGTCCCCCAACTCCCGGGCGGCGTCGTGGGTGAGCGCCCAAGAGGCGATCTGGATCGAGAGGAGGGGCATGAACATCGGCCCGGCCAGGCTGGCCTCGCGGATGATGTTCTGCCGCTTGTAGACCACGAACGGGAAGCCGGCCGACTTCGGTACGGCGATCGGGTAGACGTTGAACCCGACGAGCCTGGCGACCTGTGGGGAGGTCGTCAGCCGGTAGTAGACGTAGTCCTCTGGCTTCGTGATCACTGAAGCTCCTCGATGTAGTTCCGCATGTTCGCGATCAGCGCGGCCAGGACGGCCGAGGAGTTCTCGGAGATCGTCCTCTCCATCGGGTGCTTCGCCGGCATCGGGCGGTACGTCTCGCCAGGATGAAGCGTGACCGGCCGCTGCTTTCCGCCGCCCTTCGGCGTCCAGAAGTCATGGTCGCCGCCGCTGCCGGCCTTCGCCTGCCTGGTCCGCTCGTTCTTCGACCCCATGAGGAAGTAGTATCCGCGGCTCATGCTGGCGAACTGCTTGTCGTTGAACGTGCCGGCCCGGTTCATCTTCCCATTGATCATCTGGTGGACGTTGATGTAGGTGCGACGGCCCTGCGTGCCGGGGCGGCGGGGGCCAGTCCCGAACTCGACCAGCCAGGCATGGTTGCCGCTCCCCATATCTGGGTCGGCCCCGACCGCGCCGGTGACTCGCGGGCCGGTGATGGCGACCGTCGCACCGTCGTACTGCCGGATTCGCGTCGCGATGGACTTGGAGAGGTTGTCGGTGACGTTGTTGATCTTGGAGCGGTAGCCCTTGACCAGAATCTCCGACGCCCTCTTGACGGCCTTCGCGCGGAGTTGCCCCGGGTCTCGCTGCGCCCGCAGGGCCATCAGCTCCAGCTCCTTGGCGATCTCTCGAGCGCCGGCGGTCTGGATGCTGACGAATCCCTCGACGATCTGCCGGGCCGATCGGCCGCCGAAGTCGCGCGGCTGTGTTGCGTCGATCTGGATCGCCATCACTGCACCTCGCGGGCCAGGATTTCCAGGGCCGTGCGGCTGTCTCGCTCCACGACGGCGGCGATCTCCATCGTCCGGCCGCGCCACACCAGCCTGTTCAGGTGCGTGACGTCGCTCCGGTAGCGGATGCGGAGTCGGTGCGTCGCGATCACGTTCGCCTGCTGGGCCTGGAGGATGTCCCGGCTCGACAGGCCATTGACGCTCCCCCATACAGTCGCCACGGTCGTATCCCAGTCCATGACCGTCTCGCCAGACGGCTTCCGTACCTCCGTCTGGGCCTTGATCGCCACGCGCTCCCGCATCTGGCCGATGATCACGCCACGGTCCCTTCGCCCACGAGGACGATGTCGTAGGCCGCGCCGCTCGAGCCGGCGACCGTCACGCCGGCCGCCGTCATCCCGGCCGCCGACGGGTCACACTGGGCCGCAGCCGCCCCGGGGGCCACCGACACCCCTCCAGCCGGAAACGGGCCGCCAGCGAACGACAGGGTCGCGGTTCCCGAATTGCGAACAAACCAGCCCTTCACGGCCGTCATCGTCACCGTCGCCGGCGAGCCGCCGCGCGAGTCGGCGAGGGCCGACAAGAGCAGCGTCTCAGAAGACCCGGCCAGCGTGCGTCGGCCGCTCCAAGCCACCTGGGCCTGGTTGGCGGCCGTGCCGTCGGATAGCGTCACCGAGTACGTCGCCGGCGTCACCCGGATGGACCGGGAGATGTCGGCGTCGGCCGTTTCGTGGGCCACAATCGACAGGTTGATCTGTGCGGAGAGTGCCATCGGTCAGGTTCCCATGACGTAGATTTCGTACTGCTGCCCGGCCGTGCCGCCGACCCGAAGGATGCTCCCGCCGGACGTCGTGGCGAAGCCGGCCGAGTTCGGGCAGGAGAGAAGGAACGCCCCGCCCTCGCGGATCGGGTAGCCGCGGAGCGTCAACGCCCCAAGGTTGATCAGCGGCGAGAAGTTCCACGACGTAACGTCCTGCCGGAAGACGCTGAACTGGCTCCCCGTCCAGCCGGCCGACAGGGCGATCTGACTAGTGGACGACAAGTTCTTCAAGCAGAGCAGCTTCACCGTCCCGACGCCGATCGCTGAGAAGTCGATCTCGTCGATTCCAGAGGGGAACGTCCGGCGGTCGCTCCACACCGTCGTGCAGTCGCCGACATCGAAGAAGAATGACAGCGGGTGGTCGTCGATGGACGCAGTCAGGCCGCTCGTCGTCGTCGACCTAGCCTTCACCCGTGCCTCCACCGTCGCCGTCAGGCTCATCGGTATCCACCCCACCCGGAGGCAGCCAAGAGCGTGTCGAACGTCTGCGGGACCGGGAGCACCTGGCTGAAGCCGGTGACCACGGGCTGCCGCATCTCGAACCAGTGGGCCACGAGGAGCAGGAGCAGACCCTTGATCGTGCTCGGCACGCTCGCGCCGCTGGCCCCGTAGCCGGCCTCCCAGCGGACGACGACGCTGTTCTCGTCTCCTCGTACCGCCGGCCAGACGCCCTCGTAGACCGGGTAGATGCGGCCGGGCGTGGCGTGGCGGTCGGTCTGGAACGCCCCCGTGGCCGAGGTGATCGTCTGGCTGGCGCCGGCCTCGTCTCGGTAGATCACCGTCACCGTGCCGCTCGCCATCGGTGGGCGCGGAAGGATGATCTCCCACAGGGGGAAGCAGTCGTAGCGGGCCTCAAGTGTCTGGGAGACGAGGCTGACGTCCAGAATGTTCTCGACGTACTCCGTCGCCATCGCGATCAGGCTGGTCAGGTAGGTGTCCTCGTCGGAGGTGTCGACACGGCACTGCGTCTTCGCCTCGGCGAGCGTCACCGGGTAGACCGCCGGGGCGGTGTGCTTGATGAGGCTTCGGTACGGCGTGACGCCGGCCGACGGGTACTCCGGGGAGCCGTAGGTGATCGTGACGGTCATCGGACCTTCCTCCTGGGCTGCGGCATGGCCGCCTGCTCGCTGCGATTCTCGACCATCGCCGTCTCGAGCCGCCGCTCAACGACCTCCTCGACCAGCCCGCGGGCGACGTAGATGCGGGCGGCGCCGTCGCCCCAGTCGAACTCTTGGCCGGCACGATACCCGGCGAATGGCTTGACGACTCTGATCCTCATGGCACAAACCCCCAGGCGCCCTCGGGCGGCTTCTTGCCGCCGTTCCAGAACTCCGTCGTGTGCTGCTGCACCTTGCCGCCTTCAGCACTCCGCGACGGCCAGGTGATCATCAGTTCGGCGTGGCCGACGCTGACGTTGGTGGCGATGCCGAGTTTGTTGCCAGCGGCGTGGAACTTCTTCCAGAAATAGATGTCTTCGTCCACATGGCCGCCGTTGAACTCGCCCTTTTCGTTGGCTTCATGGAGGAACCACGGCTTCTGCATCTTCTTGATCGCAGCCGTGCGGATGAACGTGCAGCCGAAGTGGGCCGTCTCCACCGGCTGGACGACCTTGCTGAACCAGTCGTTTTCGACGGTCGTCTGGTCGTCCGGCGACACACCGGCAAGGGCGAACATGACCGTGTTCGCCTCCCGCTTGGTCTGGAGCGGCGCGATGGCGTCGTAGCCGGAGTGCATCAGCAGGGCCAGGAGCGCTTCGACGGTCTTCGCGGTGAAGATCGTGTCGTAGTCGATAGTGAGCACGACGTCGTGCGTGTCGACCACCTGCTCGAGACAGCGCTGGACACACTGGCCCCAGAATACGCCAGTGTGCTTGATCGGCGCGATGCCGTGAGGCGCAAGAGCCTGCGAGATGCAGAAGAAGTTGTCAGTGAAGCCGAGGCGAGGCACGCTCATCAGAGCGGCGACCTTCACCTCGGCTTCACAGTTACCAATACGCAGCAGCATGGTTCGCTCCTTGTGAGGAGCGGGCGCGCATCCTTGCGCCTTTGTCGGCCATCATGGCCGTCCCGCTTGGACGGGACTAGCCAACAACTCGGCCGATGACACCGGCATCCGTATTCGAGATCGGCGACTCCTCGCCGCGACCCAGGCGAGCCGTAATCGCCACGGTCGCGGTCGCGCCGGGCGTGTAGGACACCTTGAGGTAGCGCTTCTTCGCCCGCGTGTCGATGTCCATCTTGAGGATGGACGTCGCCGAGGTGCTGGAGACAGCCGGGATCGTGAACCCACCGGTGCCGCCGCCGACGAGGGCGGTGACGTTCGTGTAGGTCGAGTTGTCGTCGGACTCTTCGACCTTGATCGCGTTCGCGAACACGGTGCTGGCGTTGCTGGCCCGCAGGACAGCCACGCTGGCGTGGTCGTAGCCGATGGTGTCGATCGTCAGCGTGGCCGTCGCGGTCGCACCAATGGCGGCCGAGGGGACTTCCGCGACGACCTTGTGGTTCTGGGAGTGGATCATGCTTCAGGTGCTCCTGTTATCACGAGGCGGCCGAACGGAGGGCGATCACGGGACCGACCTCCGAAGTCGTGCCGAGGGTGTGGGCCACAGAGTCGAACCGCATCGTGCCTTGGAGCAGGAGCTGGTCGGTGGTCGCGTAGACCTGATCGAACAGCCGCACCGAGAAGTCACGACGCCGGGCGTAGATGCAGGCGAGGGAGAGGTTGCCAAAGAGCACCTTCACCTTGCTGGCGTCCGCGCCGAGGGTGCTGTTCATCACATGCACCATCCGCACCGGATACCCCAGCCACGACTCGCCAGCGCCGGCGCCGAGGTTGTCGACGGTGTTGCCGCCGGCGGCGTACTTCAGGCGGGCGATGCTCGCGGCGTAGCCGGACGGGGAGACGTACCAGGCCGCGCCCTGGCGGGCGTAGAGGGGCAGCTTGCCCATCACGGCGAGGAAGTCCTCGATGTCCAGCGTCTCGAACGCCGTGTTGCCAGACGCGGCCGACACGACCGAGGCGGTGTGGGTGCCGTCGTTGATCTTGTTGACGACGCCGTTGACCCCCCCATATTGGGAGGTGCCATCCCCGATCCAGCCACACTGGTCGATTTTGAAGCTGAGAGAAGTGCTGAACTCGGTTGCAACGGCATCCGCGAGCGAGACGAGTGCGTCCTCGACGACCTCGGTGCTCATCCGGCAGCCGACGGCCAACTTCTTCGCGACGAGCGACACGTTGCCGTAGGTCGGCTCGCTCTCGGTGACGCTGGAGCCTTCGCCGACGAAGTACGCCGTGGTGCCGGACAGCCGCTTGGGGATCACCATCGTGTCCCGCGACATCGACACGTTCTCGACGGCCCCGGGATACGTCCCGTAGGTTTCGACGAGGCGGATGACGCGGTTGGCGAACTCCTCCGGCACCAGGCTGCCGCCGGCCGAATTGCTGCCCTCGTTGAGGGCGCGGGCCTCGACGCCGTGATCCTTGCACCACCGGAGGTCGTCGGAGTTCTTGAACACATGCGCCCGCAGCCACCGGCCGCAGCGGTAGGCGCTCTCGACGGCTTCGGGGCTGTCGTTGAAGGCCCGCAGGGTCGTGTGATGCGGGTTGATGGCCCGAATCTCGACCTTCTTCGGCTGCTCGGCCACCACAGGGGCGGGGGCGGCGGGAGCCGCCGGCTCGAGGACCGCGCGGAGTTCCTGCTCCTTCGCGGCCAGCTTGCCCTCAAACTCCAGGTCGGCCTTGACCTTGTCGGCCTCGTCGGAAAGCCGACGGAGTTCCGCGGTCTGGTCTTCCGAACGCTCGGCCACGCCGGCCAGCTCGTTCATCCGCGCGGCGACTGCCGCGGCCCGGTCCTGAAGACGCTTGAGGTTGCTCGCCATGATTGGCCTTGCTCCTGGTTGAGCCGGCCAATCGCGAGGGTGCGGCGGCCGGCGGGTGGTTTGCCCGCAAGCGCGCCGCGAATTGAATCCTCAAGTCGCTCGCACTGCTCCTCACGAAATCCTTCGTGAGGCGTATATCGTGCTTTGTAGCCTATGGACTACTTGCCGTGCAAATGAGTCGACAGCAGCGCCGCCTTGAGAGACGCGATCGTCGACAGGAAGTCTTCCGTCCGCGCCTTAACCTCGACGGTTACGGCCGGCGGATCAAGCGACTCGTCGTCGTTGTCTCGCTCCTCGTCGATCACGGGGAGGTCGCGCTCGCCCTCCATTTCCTTGACCTTGCGGGCCGACCAGTTCTTGGCGGCGTTCCCGCCCCACAGGAGCCACGCCACGAAGCCCGGCTTCTCCTCGCCGGGCTTGTCCCAGCCGGGGGACTTGCTCGCCGAATCGTGCCGCGCGAACCAGGCGTTCATCTCCCGCACCCAGTCATCGTTCATCTCCTCGCGGCGGGCCAGACGATTCGCGCGAGCCACCGTCTCCGGCTTGAGGCCGTCGCCAGACTTGCCCTGCTCGTGGAGTTTCAGCCCCCGTCGAGCCGCCGAGGCCATTCCAGCCGTAGGTTTGAGGCTGACGGCGGCACGCTCCTCGGCGTCGGCCTCAGCCGCCGGCGAAACAGGCTCCGCAGGAGTCTCGACCACAGGGCTATCCGCTCGCTGCTCATCGGCAGGCTCCTTCTGGGCCGTGTTTTCTGCGAGCGCCATCTCGATCGCCCGCTTGCTGACGTAGGTTTCGGTGGCGAGATAAGCCGGCGTATCGACGGGGCCGGCATCGCCGAGGAAGGAAAACTTCTTGATTCTGCGGATCATTCGGCCGCTGGCGTCTCGCGTCCAAGTCTCGTCCTTGGGGCTGGAGCGGAAGGCGAAGCTTGACCCCCGGACATCGCCTCGCTCGATCAATTCGACGACGTCGGCGGCAGCCCGGGGCGGGTCGATCTCGTATCGCAGACCGCGATCGTCGACCGTCAACCGCATCGTGCCGCTGGTCGTCCGGCCGATCACACGCTCGTGGTTGTACTTGCCGAAGACGTCAGGGTTCGACCGCATGACCTCGTCGAACGCGCCGCGCTCCACGATCTCGTGGAAGCCACCCAAATCCTGCGACTCCGACTCAAAGACGGCAGCGTAGCCCCGAATGACCGTGCGGCCATTGTCGTCCTGCTTGATGTGCAGCCCCGGCACTTCGCCGATCAGCCGTCGCTCAAGTTCGCACGATCCGTCCATGACTTCGTCGCCTCCTCATACGGCCTGCCGGAGCGATGGCACTCGAGCAGGCGGTCCTTCGTCTCCTCCATCCACGCCATGACAAAACCGTCGATGTCTCGGCCGGTGGCCTTTGCGGCGTCCACGAGTTCCGTCTTCATCCGCTGTTCGTGGCCCTCGAGCCACGCCGCCAGTTTGGCCGGCTTGTTGCGCCGCTCCAGAATCCCGTCGGCCTCGACGGCCGCGAGCCGCCGGAGCGTCGTGCGGAACAGCGCCTCGGCCGCGGAGCGGTCGCTGACGGCGGCGTCTGCTGGCGTCGGCCCGTCGTTGCCGTCGGTGGCATCCTGCTCGTCGGCGTCGTCGTCCATGCTGTCGTCGCCGGAGTCGTCGACTTCCGGGGCATCGGGGGCGCCGGTCGGGTTTTCGACGGTGAAGGCGTCCAGCAGTTGCATATTCACCTGGACGAACCGCTTGTTGCCCAGGCCGTCGGGGAGCGGGTTGTAGCCGATCTGGCCGCGAATCTCGTCCACCGAGAGGCAGCCCATGTTGAACATCTCGCGGAGGAACTGAGAGCGGGCCTGGTAGTCGCCGGCCATGAGGGCCGAGAGGTCGAACTCCACGAAGTAGTTCGCCGCGTCCGCGATCAAGTCGCGCCGGACGGCAAACTGCCACCGCCGACAGTGTGGAATCAGCGAGAACGTCGCGAAGTCGATGGCCGACTGCTCGACGGTGTTGTAGCGGACGTTGGTCAGGTCGCCGAGGAGATGGGGCGGCACGCGGTAGCACCGGGCCACATCCTCCAACTGGTGCCGCCGCGTGGCGATCAACTCCGCGTGCTGGTTGTTGACGGGGTCGTTCTTCTTGTGGAAGCCGAATGGCATGACCACGGTGGAGAACGCCTTCGTCGGGCCGCGGTGGGCGTCGTCCCACTGCTGCTTGAAACGCTGAAGCGCCTCCGGCTTGTGGGGTTGATCGACCTCGATGAACGTGCCTGCGTTCGCGCCGTTCCCGAAGAACGCGCTCGAGTGCAGTTCCGTCGCCCGGGCAAGGGCGATGGCGTCGCTGGCAAGGGACGTCGGGACGTAGCCCGTGACCCCGTCCGAACTGAGCCAGCGAAGGTGGAACACCTGATCCTGGCGGTACTTCTTCGGCTCGGCCTGACCCGGCTCCTTGTACTGGTACTGGAGCCGGCCGTTCTCGAGCCGGACGATCGTCATCCGGCTGGCGTGCAGCGGGATCAATTGATCGACGGCCCCTCGCCGGCCGGGGCGGATGAGGCTGTAGGCGTTGCCCCAGAGGAGCAACTGGCTCATCATCCACTCCCGCCACTCGAACGACGTCATCCAGTCGTTCGGCTGGTAGGCGAGCACCTCCTGAAGGGGCTGGTCCTCTGCGATTTCCTTGCCGCCGCCCGGCAGTCGCCGGTAGAGGTTGAACGGCATCGATGCGATCGACTCTGACAGCACCCGGACGCAGCACAGGACCGCGCTGCACTTCAGGCTGCTCTCGGGGCTGACCGTGACGCCGGCAGTGGTCCGGTTGTTCTCGACGATCTCCTCGAAGACCCGCGAGAGGCTGGACCGCATCTCCAGCAGGTCGGCAACGTGCTCGTCGTCGAAATCTGGCATCGCTTAGAACACCACCAGTTGCGGGTCTTCTTCTGGGCCGTGCGTCTCGCTACTCGCCAATCCGAGGGCCATGACGAGGGCCACGGCGGCGTCGATCCTTGCGGTCGAATGAGAGTGTTGTTTGGTAGGCTTTACGTTCCCTGCATCGTCCACGCGACACTGCATATTGCTCAAGTGGAGGGCGATGGCCTTGTTGTCACCGAGTCGAAGCCGGCCTCCCAGCGCGAGCGCCTCAAGCAGCTTGGTAGGCGCTGAGAGGCTCGCGTACCCTTGTCCGTAAGGCTTTACGTCGACTCCCTCCGACACCAACTGCGTCGTAATGTGCGTGGCGTTCCATCGATCGATTGCCACGGCGCGGACTGCGTTCTTCTCGCAAAACGAGAGGACGTAGTTCCGAACCGCGTCAAAATCGACAAGATCGCCTTCCGTAAGTGTAACGAATCCGTCCTTGGCCCATTGCCGATACGGCGCTTCTGGCTTGTCGGCGTTGTCCTCTGGGATGAAGAGGTGGGCGTGGACGTCGAACGATCCGTCCTCGTCAGGCCAGACCGCGACGAACGCCGTGGTGTCGGTGTTGCTTGACAAGTCGAGGCCGCAGTAGGCGACGCGGTTGCCTGCTGGCCTGGTCGGCACGAGGCACTTGTCGATCGTGCCGGAGCGAAAATAGCGGTTTGCCCCGTTGGAAACCCATTGGTTCAGGTACAGCGTGCGGAACTTGATCTCCTGCACCACGCTCTCTTTGGCGAGCGCGGCCTCGCGTTCCATGAACTCCTTCCGCACCGTCGTGCCGTAGTTCGGCTGGGCAATGCGCCAGGTGGCCTCGTCGAACGGGTCGGCGTCGTCAGGAGCCGCAAAGATGCACGGCAGGAACGTCGGGTCGTCGATCAGGCCGTCCTTGACCTTGAGCGCCCGCTGCCACTCGTCATAGCACGGGCCGACGCGGTCCATGCCGGCCGTTGTCACATAGATGACGAGCGGCTCGGCTCGAGCACCCATGCCTGATTCCAGCACATCGACCAAATCTCGGTTGGGCTGAACGTGGTATTCGTCTACGACGACCAGACTCGGGTTGTACCCGTGTTTGCCCTTGTGCTCGGAGGAAAGAAACTGAATTGTGCTCTGCTTGTGCGGGATGACGATGGAGTTCTTGTATATCTTGCACCGCTTGAGCAGGCCGGGGCAGGATTCGATGTACCTCGAGCAGGCCGTGAACAGGAGGCTCGCCTGCTTCCGGTCGCCGGCGGCGATAAGAATCTGCCCGCCCGCCTCGCCGAAGAAACCCTCGTAGGCGCCGATGACGGCGCACATGGCCGTCTTGCCCATCTTCCGCGGCAAAGCCAGCAGGCTCCGCTGGTACTGCCGCCGGCCGTCCGGCCGCTTCGTGTTGAAGAGGGCGTCGAGGTACTCGTCCTGCCACGGGGCCGGGATGAACGGCTGCCCGGTGAACGGGGACTCGGTATGCTTCAGCAGCCGCGCAAACTCGCGGATGTCAACCCGTCGCTGCGTCGTTGTCAAAGAGGGCGTCCACCGGGTCTGTCGTTACCTTGACCGCACCGTACCCCAGGCGGGTGCGGTCGGCAGGGGTCAGGCCCAGGACGGTTTCCAGTTGCCGCAGTTGCTCGTGGCAGTGGTTGCTCTGCGATTGCCACTTCGTCGGCCGGCAGAATCGCAGGGAGCCGTCGGGGGCGAGAACCTCCCGCCAGCACTCGCCCGTCTTGGCGAGTTGCTGTTCGGCCTCCTGCCATTTGTCCCAGGTTATCGCATATCGCGATATTACCTGGACGTCAGAGTTACAGAGCGTTCCCATGCTCTGCGTAAACTCGCAGACCTGTCGAAACATCGCCTTCGCCGAGGGCCGAAGCCACTCGGGCGGCTCGGGCAGGGCGGTAGCCGGGGTGCCAAGTTCCTCGCGGTACTTGGCCTCCTTCGATCCTCGCATCTGGAGGATGTGTTTCGGCGTTGGTGCGGGTCCACGAACCATGACACCAGCGTAGAGGACTGGGGGTCACCGCCGCAAAGGGGTCCAGAACACGCCGAAAACACGGCGAATAGCCGTGTTTTCCAGATTCGCGAATCAAGAAAGTCGGCGGCCAGCGAATGAGCCATACCGCCGCGAATACGCGGGGCTGGGGACAAGCGGTCTGCACTGTTTGCC
>Ga0208050_1000098_pt1 | contig 20676 bp, 19 predicted proteins | sample LakMenEpi13Jun10_FD_150691 | JGI IMG/M metagenome (GOLD analysis project Ga0208050, IMG submission 150691) | Freshwater microbial communities from Lake Mendota, WI - 13JUN2010 deep hole epilimnion (SPAdes) | ecosystem: Environmental > Aquatic > Freshwater > Lake > Epilimnion/Euphotic zone ... | reverse complement strand
AAAACAGGAAGGGTCTTCTCTCCCGTGATCGCACAACGGCGCTCATATTCGTCCATGACCATAATGCGAAATCCCCCTTGGCCGAGACGAGGCTTGACATGCAAGTCTTTACCGTAACGATCTCCCATAGGAACTTCACCACGTGCTTCTTGCAAGTCAGGAAGAAACCCAAACGATCTCTGAGCCTGCTCAAACAGCCTGAGCCCCTCACTGCCTGGACTAATCGCATAGCTTTTGCCAGTTACAATATTAGAAGACCAGTCTGCCGGCGGGTCGATAAAATTTTCCTTGTTCAGATAAAAGGGCTGCGTAAGTATTGTGCAACCAATGATTGGATTATATTCTTGGTCACGACGCAGGAGCTGAATTTTGCTTCGGAATCTCTGAATATCAGGCATGCCGTTGGCGTCGCCGAATGCTTTCCAGGCGAGGTCGAGCGGAAGAGTTGTATGCCTTACGAAAAAGCCCCGCCGATTATCTTGTTTTCAGGGTACTTTGATTTGAACAAGAAAAGCTCATTTGGCTCGAGAATCTTGAATTGGCTGGTCGCGCGGGGGCGCCAAAAGTTCATCTCTTCCGCGTTACGCTCGCTCAAGTCTGGAACTCGTGGTGGCGCCAGTGCTTCAGCAGCCGGGCCGTCCCCGCTGACACCTTCCACTGGCTCTCGGGTGCCTGACGCCACTCCTCCACCAGAGCCCGGATCGAGTTGATCTGCTGGGTGACCTCGTACTGCTGGTGGCTATCCGAAAGCCCCTGGGCCCCGAACTCCAGCTCGCGCTGCTCGTCCTTGCCGCCCCGCTTCCTGGACTTGGGGATCGGCGTGATCAGCTGCGACTCCCGGCGCCCCTCCAACTCCACCTGCGTGGGGATGCCATTCACAAGCTCCCAATGCCTGCTGGGGCGCTCGTAAGGGGAGTTGAGGATCGGATCGTTGAAGAAGCGCTCGCTCATCGCAGGATGTTGATCAGGGCGCACCACTGGCATGGGGGGTTGACAGGAGGCCCGAAATGCAAGACACCAAGACCCGCCCAACCAGCTTTGACACTCCCATGGGCCATACGCTGTCGCCGGTTGATGCCACTCTGCCTCGTTCTACGGCAGCGCAGCTGCAAACGCCATGGTTTCTCCATCCGCATGACGGCAAAGCTATGCAGCTTTTGCATAGTCTTAGCAACGGGCCTCTCAAGAACGACCTAGGGGCGCACAGCGCCGAACGGCCGCAACTCCCTGCGCGGGCAGGCGGGGCCTTGTGCAACGCCGCCATGTCGAGCTGCACGAGCTGGCCAACCGCACGACTGAATCAAGCCGGCGCGGATTGGTCAATCGCAACTGCCTGAACAGATGCGGCCATGGCATGCGAAGAGGTGATCCATCCATCAACCTAGCGCCACTGCTAGCGCCACTGACTGCCAAGGCGTGAACGCATCAAACCCCCCACCAATGCCGCGCACTCCTGCCGCGAATCCGCGCATCAAAAGAAGCACCCACTCCGCGGGCTGGCTTCGTTGGCTCCCAGGTCTGGCTGCGATTGGCCAGTACAGGCTCGCCTGGCTTCGTCATGACATCGTGGCCGGCCTTGCCCTGTCGGCCGTGCTGCTGCCGGTGGGCATTGCCTACGCGGTTGCCTCCGGTGTTCCACCCACCTCTGGCCTGTACGCCACGATCGTCGGATTGCTGGCCTATGCCCTGTTCGGCCCCAGCCGGATGCTGGTGTTGGGACCGGACTCCTCGCTCGTCGCCCTCATCGGTGGCATCGTTCTGCCGCTGTCTGCCGGTGACTCCCAGCGCGCCATGGCCTTGGCCGGGATGTTGGCCATCGTCTCCGGCAGCCTCTGCGTTCTGGCTGGAGCCGCCCGGCTCGGATTCATCACCGAGTTGCTCTCCAAACCGATCCGCTATGGCTACATGAATGGCATCGCCTTGACCGTGCTGTTCAGCCAGTTGCCGGCCCTGTTTGGTTTCACGGTCCAGGGCGATGGACTGCTGAATGAATCACAATCCTTCGTTGCAGGGCTACTGGCCGGCCAGACGAACGGGGTATCGCTGGCTCTGGGCGGCGGCACCTTGCTGCTGATCGGACTGCTGAGGCACAGCAAGCGAATTCCAGGGGTCCTACTGGCTGTTGTATCCGCGACTGCCATCGTCTCCGCCCTGAATCTTGCAACCGAATTCGGCGTCATGGTTCTCGGTCCCCTTCCCAGAGGTCTGCCCGCTGTGGCTGTTCCTTGGACGGGCACAGACGACATCGTGCCGGTGTTACTGGGAGGCTTCGCCATCGCCTTGGTGTCGTTTGCGGACACGAGCGTGCTGTCCAGAACCTACGCCGCGCGGCTAGGCGAGCGGGTCGAGCCGAATCAGGAGATGGTCGGCCTCGGCGCGGCCAACCTGGTTGCCGGTTTCTTTCAGGGCCTCCCGATCAGTGCGAGCGCATCGCGGACTCCGGTCGCCGAGGCTGCAGGCGCCAAGACTCAGTTGACTGGTGTCGTCGGAGCAATCACGGTTGCCGTGCTGCTCATAGCAGCCCCGAACCTCTTGCGAAATCTGCCCATCTCAGCCCTTGCAGCTGTGGTGATTGCGTCAGCGATCGCCTTGATCGAAGTAGCTGATCTACAACGAATTTACAGAATGCAGCCCTGGGAGTTCTGGTTGTCGATGCTCTGCCTGGCAGGGGTTGCCGTCTTTGGCGCCATCCCTGGTATCGCTCTGGCGATCGCCATTGCTGTGATCGAGTTTCTCTGGGATGGCTGGCGGCCCTACTCTGCTGTCCTGGGGAGAGTGGACAACGTCAAGGGATATCACGACATCAGCAGATACCCGGAGTCCCGCCAGATTCCAGGTCTGGTGCTATTTCGATGGGATGCGCCACTGTTTTTTGCAAACGCCGAACTATTCCGGGATCGGGTGATGATGGCAGTGGAGTCATCACCAACCCAGGTCAACTGGCTCGTCGTGGGGGCCGAGCCTGTCACCAGCATCGATGTCACCTCTGCAGACACTCTGGATGAACTGGATCACACCTTGGCAACATCAGGAATCAGGCTCTGCATTGCTGAGATGAAAGATCCCGTCAAAGACAAGCTCAAGCGCTTTGGGCTATTCTCACAATTTGGAGAAGAACGATTTTTTGCCACCCTTGGCGAGGCGGTCAGCTGTTATCTCAAAACCCACGCCGTCGATTGGGTTGACTGGGAGGATCAAGCCCAAACAGACCATGATTTGGTCGTTTAACCAAATCGATGCAAAACGATCATCGACATCCGCCTGTTTCTCGGTACGGTTCTGTCAGTGCAGGGAGCCTGATCGATGCTGCGTGAGCTTGTGTTGGCGCTCGGTATCCCGCTGGCCCTGTTGGTGCTGGGGGTGCTGGCCCTGGAGCGCTGGGGTGGCCAGCTGCCCCCCTGGCTGCAGCGCATCAATCAGCGGCGCTCCCTGATCTGGAACACCGGCATCGGACTGATCATCATCCTGTCGTTGCTGCGCTGGCTGCTGCAGCGCTGATGGTTCAGGGCGGTCAGGGTTCCTCGCCAAGGGAGTGCCCTCCCGCAACGCTTTAGCCGCACCACCTCAGGCAGCCCAATCCAACTGACGGTGCAGGTCCTCCATCCAGCCGCGGCAGCGGTGGGTGAGGTGCTCTCCCTGGTCGATCAGGCCCTGGTGCAGGTGGCAGGTGAGCAGCGGAATGCCATGGGCCCCCGGGTGGTGGCGAAAGAAATGGCAGGTCATGCAGACCTGGTGGCTGCGGCTGGTGTGGAGCACCTCCTGATCAAGCCAAGGCCAGTCCCCAATCGCATCAAGGCTGGCGGGCTCCTGCCTGAAGATCTTCACCGGCACCACGGCGACTGTTGCGGGCCGTCATCTGTAGCAGGGGTCGGGGATTTTGTCGTCTCCGCCCGATGCCCGAACCGGTTCCGTCGATGCAGGGAGACGGATCGTTGCTGCGGGAACTCGTGCTGGCCATCGCACCGGCATCGGGCTGATGGATGCGTGCAGTGAGCTGGCGAATCCTGGGCCAACTGGTGATGGCGAGCAACAAGATGGCGAGAGCTGAGCCTTCCCTTAACCCAGGCAAACTTTCCCTTAACCCAAGCCCAACAGACTGATGTAAGCCTCCGCTCCCTGGCCATGAGCAGCACCTTCACCGATGCTCCCGACCTCCCACTCCTCTCCAGCTACGGGGATCCCGAGCGGACCGGCCTCGGTGCAAACGATCTGTTCGAGGGCATCACCGAGCACCTCTTCTTCACCCTCGGGCGCCGGGTAGACAACGCGAGCCCCCACGATTTCTACCTGGCGCTCAGTTATGCCGTGAGGGATCGGCTGATGTGCCGCCAGCTGGCCTCCCAGGATGCGCTCTGGGCGCACCCGAAGCCGCGGGCGGTCGCCTACCTCTCAGCGGAGTTCCTGATCGGCCCCCAGCTGGGGAACAACCTGCTGATGCTTGGCATCCAGGCCGAAGCCGCCACAGCCCTGCAGCGCTTCGGTATCCAGGACATCGAGCAGATCCTCGCCCTTGAGGAGGAGCCAGGTCTTGGCAATGGCGGGCTCGGCCGCCTGGCCGCCTGCTTCCTCGAATCCCTTGCCACTCTTGAGATCCCGGCCACCGGCTACGGCATCCGTTACGAGTTCGGCATCTTCGACCAGGCGATCCGGGAAGGCTGGCAGGTGGAGATCACTGACAAGTGGCTCAGGGGCGGCTGGCCTTGGGAGTTGGTCCAGCCGTCGATGAGTTGCCGGGTCGGCTTCGGGGGGTACACGGAGGTCTGGCACGACGACCAAGGCCACCAACGGGTGCGCTGGATTCCCTCCGAACAGGCCATCGGCATCCCCCATGATGTGCCGGTGCTCGGCTATCGCGTCAACACCTGCAACCGGCTGCGGCTGTGGAAGGCGGAGGCGGCCGAGGCGTTTGATTTTCATGCCTTCAACAGCGGCGATTTCTATGGCGCCGTGGAGCAGAAGGTGATCAGTGAGACCCTCTCCAAGGTGCTCTACCCGAACGATGGCAACGAAGCTGGCCGCAGGCTGCGGCTGATGCAGCAGTTCTTCTTCGTGAGCTGCTCGCTACAGGACATGCTGCGCAACCTTCACAATCGCGGCATCGCCGTCCAGGAGTTTGCGACCCACTGGGCGGTGCAGCTCAATGACACCCATCCAGCCATCGCCGTGGCTGAACTGATGCGGCTTCTGGTGGACGAGCAACAGCTCGCATGGGATCAGGCCTGGGAGATCACCTGCCGCTCGATTGCCTACACCAATCACACCCTGCTCCCGGAAGCGCTCGAGACCTGGGATCTCGGCCTGTTCGCCTCGCTGCTGCCACGCCATCTGGAACTGATCTATGAGATCAATGCCCGCTTCCTGCAACAGGTGCGGATTCGGTTCCCCGGCGATGGCGATCTCCTCGCCCGGGTGTCGATTATTTCCGAACAGGGCGGCAAAGCCGTCCGTATGGCCAATCTCGCCACCGTCGCCGCCCATCACGTCAATGGGGTGGCGGCCCTGCACAGCGATCTGGTCCGGACGGATCTGCTGGCCGATTTCGCCCGGCTCCAACCGGAGCGGTTCACCAATGTCACCAACGGCGTCACGCCCCGCCGCTGGGTGGCCCTGGCCAACCCCGCGCTGAACGAATTAATGCTGGAGACGATCGGCGCGGACTGGCCCGCCCGCGAGCAGGAGTGGCTGCGGCTTGAGGCCCTCCAGGCCGACCCTGCCTTCCTGGCCCGCTGGGAGGCCAGCAAACTCGAGGCCAAGCGCCGGCTGGCAGCCCTGATTGCTGAGCGCACCGAGCAGTTGGTGGATCCCACCAGCCTCTTTGACGTGCAGGTGAAACGCATCCACGAGTACAAGCGGCAGCACCTCAATGCCCTGCAGCTCGTCGTCCAGTACCTGCGCATCAAGCAAGGCGACACCTCCGCCATGGTGCCCCGCACCGTCCTGTTCGGCGGTAAAGCCGCCCCCGGCTATTACATGGCCAAGCTGATCATCCGCTTCATCAATGGGATCGCGGAGGTCATCAATAATGACCCGGATTGCAAAGGTCTACTCAAGGTGGTCTTCCTGCCGGATTACAATGTCAAGCTTGGCGAGAAAGTGTACCCAGCCGCCGATCTCTCCGAACAGATCTCCACGGCCGGCCTGGAAGCTTCCGGCACCGGCAACATGAAGTTCAGCATGAATGGGGCACTCACCATCGGCACCCTGGATGGGGCCAATGTGGAGATTCGCCAGCAGGTTGGGGCCGACAACTTCTTCCTCTTCGGTAAAACGGTCGAGGAGATCCGCCAGCTCCGCGGCCACTATCGTCCCTGGGAATGGCTGGAGCGCCTTCCCGCCCTGCAGGAGGCCTTCGCCCTGATCGAACAGGGTCATTTCAGCGGCGGAGAGCGGGATCTATTCCGACCCCTGATCGACAAACTGCGAGGCCAGGATCCGTTCTTTGTGCTAGCCGATTTTGATGACTACATGCAGGCCCAAAGCCGGGTCGACGACGTGTGGCTCGATCGCCGGCGCTGGACGACGATGTCCCTGCTCAACAGCGCGCGCAGCGGCTTTTTCTCCTCCGACCGCGCCATCCGGGACTACGCCAGCTCGATCTGGAAGGTTGATCCAATAACACCCTCGATCACAAGAAGCAACGCCTGAACGCCCATCTCCAGTTTCTCCCAAACAGTATTTTTCAAATAGAGAACCACAATGCAGAACGACCAACAAGCCCCAGGCGAGGTGTTTCTGATTCGCCACGGCGAGACGGAATGGAGCCTCTCCGGTCAGCACACCGGCAGCACTGACATCCCCCTCACCGACCATGGCGAAGCGGTGGCCCGCCTGCTCAAGCCGGTGCTGGCAGACCGCGACTTCTCCCTAGTGCTTTGCAGCCCCCTGCAGCGGGCCCGCCGCACCTGCGAACTCGCTGGCCTGGGCGAGCAGGCCAGCATCGATCCTGATCTGGCCGAGTGGAATTACGGCAGCTACGAAGGCCTCAAGCCCGCGGCGATTCGCGAGCAGCAACCCGGTTGGTTGGTGTTTCGCGATGGCTGTCCAGAAGGGGAAAGCCCCGCCGAGGTGGGGGAACGGGTGGACCGCGTGATCCGTCGGGTGCGGGAAAACGGCGGCAGGGTGGCCCTGTTCGCCCATGGCCACGTGTTCCGGGTGTTTGTGGCCCGCTGGATCGAGCTTTCGCCCAGCCACGGAGCCCATTTTCTGCTCGACACCTCCACCCTCACAATCCTTTCCTACTACCGGGGTATCCCTGCTGTGAAGTGCTGGAACGCACCCCTGGTTGCATGAGTCTGATTCCCCAGGGACAGCCGCCCTATTGCCGGTCCCAGTCGAGATCAAGCTTCACCGAGCCGCTGTCTGGCAGCAGGAAAGTGCGACAGACCAGATTCTCGTAAACGGGCTCCTGACCAGAAGAGCGCAGCACCACGAACTTGAAGCGAATTGGCTTACCCGCCGATTCATCAAAACCCACTTCGGCGAACCAGACGTCCCCGTTGATAAATTCCAGATGGGGACACCGATTTACATCCCAGGCACCTAGTTCAGGGGCATCACCGCAGACGGCCATCACTTCGCCGGGATGGGTGACATAGTTATTGATCTGAAACTTGACCACCGTGGTGGCCTTCAGAGGTTCTCCCTGCACAGCGAGGACAACGGCACCCTTGGCCGGGATGGCGAGCTGTCGGATCGCCCCCTCATCCACCACGAAACTCTCCCCGGTGAGCAGGCAGGTGTGAGGCCCTTCGGGAAGGCCGGTATGGTCAATGGTGCAGCAGGCGGAAGCACCTTTGTTGACAACCACGAACACCCGATTGTCGCGATACCGGCGAGTGTAGGCATATATTGTTTCCGAGATGTATTTCTGTCCGTGCCGTCCGTAGGCAAGGGCACGATTGGTCTTGCGTAGGATAGCCAAACGGCGGATGATCTCCGACAGTCTTGATCCCGTCTCCCACGACTCCATCATCGGCCGGTTGTAGGGATCATTGCCGCCATTGGTGTTGTTGACCAGATATCGCTCGGTTCCATAGAACAGGCAGGGAATGCCGCGCAGCGTGAGCAGCAGCACCGTGGCCAGCTCCAGATCGGCGTGACTGGGGCAGATGGAGAGAAAGCGGGGCATGTCGTGGTTCTCGATGAAGGTCACCAGGGCGGTGGAGCGCCGATACACCGGATCCATCGCCAGTACCCTCTCGATCAGATGGAAGCCACCGGGCTCGTGGCCGCTGAAGGCGGAGCGGATCGCTCCGGCAAGAGCGAAGTCCAGCGCCGACACTCCGGTGTCGTTGGCATAGTGCAGATAACGCCCATCCCAGGGCGAGCCGAAGCCATACTCCCCGAACAGGAACGCGTCGGGCTTGCTGGCCTGAATGTCGGCCACAAACTCCTGCCAGAACCACACCGGCATGTGCTTGAGGGTGTCGATGCGCAAGGCATCGAAGCCAAGGTCAAGCCAGGCCTTGATGGCACTTTTGATATAATTTCTGAAATCGCTATTTCGCTCATTGAAGGTGGCCAGCCCGAGCATTTCATGATGAATCAACTGAAACTCGTCATCCCAGTCGGTGATTTCAGGATAGTGATGGTAGAAATGATTGGTGTCAGCATGGAAATCAGCAAGTGGCTCTCCATCATCTATGACGACTCCCTTGCTGCCATGCAGCTCAGGAGAACTGTGGTTGCAGACGATATCCAGAACGATCTTGATATCCCGCTCATGCAGTGCCTCGATCATTCTGCGCAGGGTGGCGCAGGTCTTTAGTGAAGTTGATTCACCCTCCCTGACGAAATGAGGATTGACGCGCTTGAAGTCCTTGGTCCAGTATCCGTGCATCGGACCATGGCCATTCTCCATGGCATCGACCTGCTCAAACAGAGGGGAGAGCCAGACGGCTGTGATGCCAAGCTGCTTGAGGTAGTCTGCTTTCTCGATGATGCCTTCTAGATCGCCACCCCAATAATGTCCCCAACGGGTGAGACTCGGATCGTGGAGTCCCTGCTTGCTACTCCAGTCATTGGCTCTGTTGCCGTTAAAAAAGCGATCGATCACGATGAAATAGATCGTCTCCTTCCGGAATTCCGCCTCCTTCTCGAACAGCTGGTTGGCTGATGCTTGCTTGGATGCAGCCGAAACAATGGCTTCCATGATTGGGATAGTCCAGTCCAACCGGCATAGAAATTTTGTCCCACCACGCCAAAACGGAGGTTAAGGCTGATCGTTTTCAGCGCAACCATCACGCCGTGCTGGAGGCGCGGGTAGGAAGCGACGCTGCTGACGCCTCCGCCAGCGCCCCCTGAGGCGGGTTGCTGGACTGCGGAAGGTCCCACAACATGGTGCATGAGGGTGTCGGATCCCTGACTTGCGCCCACCGGAAGGGAGATTTAGCGGCTTCTTAACCGCCGCAGGCCACTATCTAAACGATCCCTCGTGATTAATGGTCTTGACCGCTTCGTCCATGGCCCCTTACGAGGCTCAGTTCTCAAGCCTTGACCACGAGCAGGAGCTGCAGCGGATCGATGCTTGGTGGCGCGCCGCCAACTATCTGGCTGTGGGGATGATCTACCTGCGCGATAACCCGCTGCTGGCCGAACCCCTTCGCTTTGAGCACATCAAGCCGCGGCTGCTGGGCCATTGGGGGTCTTCACCGGGCCAAGCCTTCATCTGGGCCCACGCCAACCGGGTGATTCGCCACCACAACCTCGACATGATCTATCTGTCGGGCCCCGGCCATGGCGCCCCTGGGGTGTTGGGCCCCACCTACCTCGACGGTAGTTACAGCGAGGTCTACCCCGACAAGAGTCAGGATAGCGCCGGAATGCGCCGCTTCTTCAAGCAGTTCTCCTTTCCCGGCCACATTGGCTCCCACTGCACCCCGGAAACCCCCGGCTCCATACACGAGGGGGGCGAACTGGGTTACGTGCTCTCCCACGCCTGCGGCGCGGTGTTCGACAATCCCAACCTGATCGCCCTGGCCTGCGTGGGTGATGGGGAGGCCGAAACCGGTCCCCTGGCCACCTCCTGGCACATCAACAAGTTCCTCAACCCGATCAGCGATGGGGCGGTGTTGCCGGTGCTGCACCTGAATGGCTACAAGATCGCCAACCCCACCCTGCTAGCGCGGATTCCGCATGACGAGCTGGCGAACCTGATGCGCGGCTACGGCTGGGAGCCGATCTTCGTGGAGGGCAGCGAACCGAAGGCCATGCACGCGGCCATGGCCGCCGCCATGGATCGGGCGATCGGGCGCATTCTCGAAATCCGCGCCGAGGGACGCGCTAGCGGCAATGCGGTGCGCCCTGCCTGGCCGATGATCGTGCTGCGCTCCCCCAAGGGCTGGACCGGTCCGGCTGAGTTGCATGGCAAGAAGCTGGAGGGCTTCTGGAGGGCCCACCAGGTGCCCCTGGCTGCGCCGAACACCGATCCCGAGCAGCTGGGTCTGCTGGAGGACTGGCTGAAGAGCTACCGCCCCTGGGAACTCTTTGATGCCAACGGCACCCTGATCCCCGAACTGCGGGCCCTCTCCCCCGCCGGCCTGCGTCGCATGGGCTCCAACCCGCATGCCAACGGCGGCCTGCTGCGCCGCAAGCTTCAGTTCCCCCCCTTGGCGGACTATGCGGTGGCGGTGGATGCTCCAGGCACCAGCGAGGAGGAGAACACCTACCCCCTCGGTGAGCTGCTGCGCGACATCATCCGCATCAATCCCGATTCGATGCGGGTGTTCGGCCCGGATGAAACCGCCTCCAACCGCCTGCAGGCGATCTACGAGGTGAGCAAGAAGGTGTGGATGGAGGATTTCCTGCCGGAGGACCTCAACGGCAGTGAACTGGGCCGCAGCGGCCGGGTGGTGGAGATGCTCAGCGAGCACACCCTGGTGGGGATGATGGAGGGTTATCTGCTCACGGGTCGCTATGGCTTCTTCCACACCTACGAAGCCTTCGCCCATGTGATCGCCTCGATGTTCAATCAGCACGCCAAGTGGCTGGAATCTTGCATTCACCACGCGCCCTGGCGTGCGCCGATCGGTGCCTGGAACTGCCTGATCTCCTCCACTGTGTGGCGACAGGATCACAATGGCTTCACCCACCAGGATCCGGGCTTCATCGACCTGGCCGGCAACAAGAGCGGCGAGGTGGTGCGGGTGTACATGCCGGCCGACGCCAACTGCCTGCTGGCGGTGGCCGAGGAGGCACTGCAGGAAACCAACGTCTGCAACATCATCGTTTCCGACAAGCAGAAGCACCTGCAGTATTACTCCCTGGAGCAGGCCAGGCGCCACGTGGCCAAGGGGATCAGCATCATCCGCTGGGCCAGCACCGACGACCTGGGCATTGAACCGGATGAGCCCGAGGTGGTGATGGCCTGCGCCGGCGACATCCCCACCAAGGAGACTCTGGCGGCCGTCGAGATCCTGCAACGCGAGATCCCCACCCTACGGATCCGGGTGATCAACGTGGTCAAGCTCTTCGCCCTCACCGAACCCAAGGAGCATCCCCATGGGCTGAGCGACCGGGACTTCGACACCCTGTTCACCACCGACAGGCCGGTGATCTTCAACTTCCACGGCTACCCCTGGCTGATTCACCGCCTGACCTACCGCCGCACCAACCACAGCAACTTCCACGTGCGCGGCTACAAGGAGAAAGGCAACATCAACACGCCGCTGGAGCTGGCGATGAACAACCAGATCGACCGCTTCAATCTGGTGATCGATGTGATCGACCGCGTGCCCCGCCTCGGCTCCCGCGCCGCCCACGTCAAGGAGCGGATGCAGGAGGAGATCCTCTCTCACCGGGAGTATGCCCATACCCATGGCATGGACGCGCCGGAAGTTACGAACTGGCGCTGGGCTCTGCCGATCGCCGAGCGCGGATGAAGGGCCTGGCCACAGCGACCGTGCCGGATTCTGGGCTCGTGCTGGTGCTCAATGCCGGCAGTTCCAGTCTCAAGGCCTGCCTGCTGAATGAGAGTGGCGGCCGGCTCTGGCAGGGGCAAAGGGACTGCCCCATGGCCGAGGGAGCTGCCCCAGAGCCGGTGCTTGATGAATGGCTGCCGGCGGCCCTGGCACCCTGGAACGAATCCATCGTTTTGGCCGGCCACCGTGTAGTGCACGGGGGCGCAGGCTTCACCACCCCCGTGCGGCTAGAGCCAACGGTCATGGCGGCTTTAGCGGAACTGGTGCCCCTGGCTCCCTTGCACAACGGACCGGCCCTGCGGGTGATGCGTTGGCTGACGGAGCAGCAGCCCCAGCTGGAGCAGTGGGCCTGCTTCGATACCGCCTTCCACGCCACCCTGCCGCCCGAGGCCGCCACCTATGCCATCCCCGCCGCCTGGCGCCGGCAGGGGTTGCGGCGCTTCGGCTTCCATGGCCTGAGCCACCAGCATGTCGCTGAGGTGGTCGCCGCCCGCTTCCCCCAGGCCGCAGTGGCGAATCCCCTGCGGCTGATCAGCTGCCACCTGGGCGCCGGCTGCTCCCTCTGCGCCATCGCGGCGGGACGAAGCGTGGACACCACCATGGGCTTCACGCCGCTGGAGGGGCTGGTGATGGCCACCCGCAGCGGCTCTGTCGACCCCGGTCTGCTGCTGCATCAACTGCGCAGAGGCCTGTCGGTGGAGGAGCTGGACCAGGCCCTCAATGGACGCAGCGGCTTGCTGGCTCTCTCTGAGCTCAGCGGCAGCATGCAGGAGCTCAGGGCTGCGGCAGCGGCTGGGCACGAGGGAGCCCAGCTGGCCATCGCCGTGTTCCGCCACCGGCTACTGCGGGAGATTGGGGCCATGGCCGCCAGCCTCGGCGGCGTCGACGTGCTCGCCTTCACCGGCGGCATCGGCGAGCACGACGAGGCGCTGCGCCAAGAAGTGGTGTCGGCCCTGAGCTGGCTCTCCCGCTTCGATGTGATCGTGATTGCGGCCGATGAGGAGCAGGTGATCGCCAGGGCCTGCCGGCGGAGCGCCGCCGCCGCAGTCGTTTCGCACTGATTCAGGTCGATGTGTCCTGCCTGACCAACCCTTTTTTCGGGTTTAGTCTTGGATGGATATCGACTTGGCCCGTAAGGACCCATGGCTGACACCTTCACCATCACAACAGAAGACGGTAAGACTTTTACCTGCGCTTCTGACACCTACATCCTCGATGCTGCTGAGGAGCAGGGCATTGATCTCCCCTACTCCTGTAGGGCTGGGGCTTGTAGCACCTGCGCTGGCAAGATTGTTAGCGGCGGTGTCGACCAGTCGGATCAAAGCTTCTTGGATGATGATCAAATCGCTTCCGGTTTTGCCCTGCTCTGCGTCAGCTACCCCACGAGCGATTGCACCATCACCACCGGTGTGGAGGATGATCTCTGAGCTTGGCGGCTCCGGACGTTGAGCGCATTGCCCGCCGAGCGCCTCAGTCCTGCCCCCGTGCTGGTCTGTGGTCTTGGCTCCCTGGGCCAGGCCTGTCTTCAGCGGCTCATGGCCTTTGATCTGCCCCTGCACGGCGTGGATCTGCGGCAGCCCAACTGGAGAGATCCCGAGCTGGAGTCCCGTCTGGCGGGGACACTCACCCACGGTGACATGCGCCTGGCCCACGTGCTGCGCCAGGCCGGTGCCGAGCGAGCTGGTGCCGTTCTACTGCTGAGTGCCGACAGCACGATCAACTTTGAGGCGGCCCTCCAAGTCCGGCTGCTGAATCCCACCGCGGAGATCGTGGTGCGTTCCACCAGCCGTCTTGCCGATCTCGGCGCCCTGCTGGAGCATCGCCTGCCCGGGGTGGCGGTGGTGGATCCGATCCTTCTGTGTGCGGATGCGATCACCACGGCCCTGAGACCAGAATCCATGCTGGCCAGCCTCGAGGTGGATGGCCAGATCATTCAGGTGATCGAGGGTCCTGTTCAGGAGCTTCGAAACCAGAAGCAGGTCCGGCTTCCAGAGTCCCCCTTTGGATCGCCGCCGATCTGGCTGACGGCCCGGTCGACAAGCCTCAGCCGGGGCGTCTTGGCTCCAGGCCAAACCCGCCGCGATCGCGCCCTGGCCTGGCTGCGCAGCAGGGTTAAAAAGCTGCGCGCCTGGCTGCGTGCCCGCTCGAGGCTCCAGCAGTCGGCCTTCGTGGCGCTGATGCTGCTGGCGCTGGTCGGCGTTCGGATCTTTTCTCGGATCGGGGGGTGGAAGCAGGGGGTGTTTGTCACCCTCGCTCTGCTCAAAGGCGAGTATGTCGACCCGGTGAACCTGCTCCTCTCCGGCATCACCGGGATCGAGGAGGTCAGCGGTTGGCTGATTGGTGGCACGCTCCTCTACTCACTGGTTGGCACGCTGCTGACCTCGGCGCTGGTGGCCGTGATCCTGGAGCGTTTGCTGCGGGAGCGCCTGGGCGCCGAACGGATCCGGCTGCCCCGGCGGGGCCCTGCGCCTGTGCTGTTGGTGGAAGGATCGGCGCTGGCCCAGCGCATCGCCCAGCGGCTCCGGCGACACCAGCAGCTGGTGGTGAGGGTCGAGCCGGGGGGCAGCGAAGGCTCCCAGGACAAAGGAATCGTTCAGTTCGGTCAACTGGAGGAGGCGCTCCAGGCACTGGAGGGTCGGCCCGTTTCCGCCATCGGCCTGCTCTCCACCGATCTGCTGGCCAATCTGGAGACCGCCATGGCGCTGCAACAACGCTGGCCCGAGGCTGGTGTTGCGATGCTGGCCCATGACTTTGGGGCCGCCGAACCCCTGGGGGAGCTGCTGGGGGGACTGGCGGTGATTTCCACCGTCGACCTCGTCGCCGATGCGGTGGTGGCGGCCGCCTTCGGGGAGAGGGTGGAGGGGGTGTTGCAACTGCAGGGCTCCCACCTGCTGATCGTGCGCTACCGCCTTGAGGAGCAGGACAATCTCTGCGGTCTGAACATCTCCCGACTGGAGAATGGCTATGGCGTGACAGGCGTTTCGCTGCAACGGCCCCGCCATCACGATCCCATTCTGTTGCCGCCGCCTGACCTGGTGCTGGCCGCCGGAGACCAGTTGGTGGTTCTGGCAACGGCGGCCAACCTGCGCAACATCGAACTGGGCCATCCTCTGCCACCCAGCTACCGGCTGCGAATCAAACTTCAGGGGACACCCTGGCCAGAGCGTCGCTTTCAGGCGCAGCAAAGCCTGGCGCGCTGGATCGGTTGCCTACCGGGCGAGGTGGCCCACCTCCTTGATGGGGAGGAACATCTCACTGCCCCGGTGGATCGGGAAATCGCTGACCTGCTGGTGGAAGATCTTCGGCGCCAGGGTGTGGAATCCAGCCTGGAACACGTCTGAGCTGGTGGTCGTCGCTGCAAGGGGCCGCCATAGGCATGAAACGCCGGATCAGCACTGACCAACAGCAGCGATTCACTGATCGACTGGGCCACGAGCAGGCGGTCAAACGGATCACGGTGATGGAGAGGCAGCTGCTCAAGCGTCAGTTAAGGATTGGCGGCATCGATCGAGTCCGGAACCGTGAACTGACCGCGCGCCTGTATCCATGGCCTCCACCAGGCGCCAGAGGTGGGCTAACGCGATTGCCAGCCCAATCGCAAGCCCTGCTTCGCTAGTCTGACTAGACAGGCCAGACCAGGTTATGTCCGTCGTTCAGGGTGCCCCATCGCCGGGCCCTTCGGGCCCGGCCGCGACCCGTTGCGTCAATGTGCAGGAGGCGAAGACCCATCTTTCGGCCCTGCTGGCCAGGGTCGCCGCCGGCGAGCGCATCGTGCTGTCTCGCCATGGCAAACCCATCGCCCAGCTGGTGCCCCTGGATCCGAGCCCGCGCCGGCAGCTCGGCTTCCTGCAGGGAAGGGTGGATGAGGCGTTCTTCGATCCCCTGCCCGACGACGAACTGGAGCGCTGGGGCTGATGAAACTGCTGCTCGACACCCACGTGTTGCTCTGGGCACTGCTGGAACCCCAGAAGCTCTCCCCTGAGTTGCACAACGCCCTGGAGAACAGCGACAACACGCTCGTTGTCAGCGCCGCCTCCGCCTGGGAGATCGCCACGAAGTGGCGGTTGGGAAAACTGCAGCACGCCCGATCCGTCGTCGACAACTACGCCATGGCCCTGCACCGTCTGGCGGCGGTCGATCTGCCGATCAGCGGTGCCGCGGCCCGTCAGGCCGGCCTGTGGGCCGTGCCGCACCGAGATCCTTTTGATCGTCTGCTGGCGGCCCAGGCCAGGTCTGAAGACCTCGTGCTGGCCAGCACCGATCCGGCGTTCACCCAGTTCGAAGGGGTGGTGACTCTGGGGTAAGCCTTTGGCACCAGCGTGGTCCGACAGCCCAATTGGGCCCGCAGGACGGTCGAGTGCCGAGGCCTCCAGGCGAGGAGATCGAGGGCTCCGGCGAGAACGCGCTGCTTCAGCGGTGGATCAGCTCGCTGGCCTCTGCCTATCAGGGCGGCCATCTACACCAGGGCGTTGCTCGTTGCGCAATGCGCTACACTGAGGCAGTGGTAGTTCGGCTATGTGATTCAGGCCTTTCGGCACAAAGGGCTGCGCCTGTTCTTCGAAACGGGCAAAACGGCTGGAATCCAGCCATCCCTTGGCCGCAAGCTCCGTCTGCAGCTCGCAGCGTTGCACTCCGCTGCCCAGATCGAGGATCTGGATCTGCCGGGCTATCGCCTGCATCTGCTCAAGGGGGTAGACAAGGGGCGGTGGTCGATCTGGGTGAACGGCAATTGGCGGCTCACGTTTGTGTTCCGCGACGGCCATGTGTTCGATCTCGATTTCGAGGATTACCACTGATGCAGATGCACAATCCACCACACCCTGGCGAGTTCATCGCCGGCGTGTATCTCGAGCCCTGTGGACTCTCGATTCGTCAGGTGGCCGAGCGGCTGGGGGTTTCGGCCTCCACATTTCAGCGGCTGGTGGCGGGCAAAAGCCGGGTCACGCCGGATATGGCGCTGAGGTTGTCGCGGGTACTGGGGCGCAGTGCCGAAAGCTGGCTTTCCCTGCAGGACAGCCACGATCTCTGGCAGGCCCGCCAGCGCCTAGACCTCTCAGCGCTGACCCCGATGCAGTTCACCCCGGCATGAATGTTTCGCCAGGAGCCTGGCCGGCAAACGCCGCCGCGTCGATCATCAATGGCAGCGGGGCCTGTGAGCTTTGTGCGGATCGGCCTGAAGTGGTTGGATCAGGCGGTGGTCCATGCCGGCAGAACTCTGCTGGCGTGGATACCGATGCCGCACTGCTCCAGTGTGAGCAGCTGGGGGAGGTCAAGGGTCAGCAGCTCGGCTTCCTGCAGGGAAGGGTGGATGAGGCGTTCTTTGAGCCTCTGCCCAACGACGAACTGGAGTGCTGGGGTTGATGAAACTGCTGCTCGACACCCACGTGTTGCTCTGGGCCCTGCTGGAACCCCAGAAGCACCTCCCTGAGTTGCACAACATGGCCCAGCACCGTCTGGCGGCAGGTCAGTAAATCAACACCGTTTACCCCCCCCCTAAAGAGGGGGGGTTGGGGCGCAAAGAACCGCAATTGGGCTTGGGCGCCGATCAAAATCTTGGGTGATACATACGATCAGCCCTCCTCTGGGGCGTTCTTGTTGCCCAGTGTTGCCCACTGTCCTTGCCTTGGGTTTCCCATGCCTGCAATCTCCAGCCCAGAGGCGCGCGTGCTAACCAGAGCCGGTTGAAGGGAAAGGCGCTTTGACTTGGCTGATTTGATCCTGTTCATCACCGTTCTTTAGTACCAGCACCATGGCCGCTTCGTTCCTCGTTCAAGCCATCGAGTCCGGCGGCGCTACGCCCCTCAATGCCGAGGCGGCAGCGATCTGGGAGCAAGCCCTGGCCAAGGCCAGCCGCTACCTGACCAACCTGCTCAGCGATCCCAACCGCGATTCCATCTTCGCCGATGTGTTCGGCCGCGCCGGCACCGATCCGGCCACCTTTGCGGCCAACCTGCAGGCGCTGCTGGCCGCCCTCGGCGGCGACGGCCTGCAGATCGCCGTGGATCTGCGCTCCGATGACGAACTCGCTGGTGCCTTCGCCGCCTATGCCGCCAGCGGCCACACCGGCAGCGAGCGCGTCTATGTGAATGCCGACAAGCTCAACAACGGCCTGCTGGATGTGAACCTGGCCACCAGCGCGCTGCTGGAGGAATTCGGCCACGCCCTGGATTGGCGCCTCAATGGCGGTGCCGATAGCCCTGGTGATGAGGGCCAGCTGTTTGCGGCTGAGGTCAGCGGCGTGGTGCTCACGGCGGAGCAGCGGGCGGTGATTGATGCGGAGGACGACACCGCGACGCTGATGATTGAGGGGGTGGAGGTATTGGTGGAGCAGGCCGATGTAACCAATACGTGGACCGGGGCAACGAGCGTCGCGCTCAACGTCTCGACAAACTATGCGGCCGGGGCGAGCGTGGCTGCCGACGGAAATCCTTCGGCGCTCTTTATTTTCGTTAACAACACAGCGAGCCGCTATAGTCTGACGAACAGCGGTGAATTCAAAGCTAATAGTTTCGAATTTACAGGAACGAACAGCTACACCATTGCGAACACGGGCCAGTTCAATTTTGTTGGAGTTGGCACTGGGATCACCCAGAGTTCTTCAGCCAATCAAACGATCTCCGGCGGGATCAAGGTCAGCGATGGTCCCTTCACGTTGGGCGGAAATGGCACCGGGTTGGTTACCCTCTCAAGCGCTATCAACGACTATGCCGGCAAGGGTGTGACGAAGTCTGGGACAAGCGCCTTTCTCATCACACAAAGCATCCCAAGTCCCGGCACAGTAACCATCAGTGGTGGAACCCTCGCATTCTCGGGGACTGGGAACTTGGCATCCGCGTACGAGCTCCGCGGGGGCGTAATCGCTGCATCCGGGACGTTTAACAGAACTTTAGGCACAGTCGCAGCAACCAACATTAATTTCGCTGCTGGCTCGAATGGCGGTTTTGCCGCCTACGGGGGCGCATTAAATGTCTCAACGAACCTGGGCACGTTGGGAACGACAGGCAATTCCCTTACAGCGACTTCACAGCTCATCTTGGGAAGCTCGATCGCCGACAACGTGGTCACCCTCAATCAGGCGTTGAATTTGGGAGCAGCGGCCCGCACCATTCAGCTGGTGAACAACACAAATTCCGCCAATGACGCCGCGGCGATATCGGGCATCATCAGCGGAGCAGGTGGTGGCTTGACCGTCACCGGGTCCGGCACCCTGACCCTTTCAGGGGTCAACACCTACACCGGCGTGACCACCCTCAGCGGCGGTGTTCTCTCGGTCGCCACCATCGGCAACGGTGGCGCGGCTGGCAATCTCGGCGCGGCTAGCAACGCCGCGGCCAACCTCGTTTTCAATGGCGGCACCCTCCGATACACCGGTGACACCGCCACGACCAACCGCAACTTCACCCTGACGGCGGGGACGACCGGCACGATTGACGTAACCACCAATGCCCTGACGATCTCCGGTGAGAGCACCGCCACCACCGGTGCTCTCACCAAGGCGGGGGCCGGCACCTTGGTTCTCACCCGGGCCAACACCTACACCGGAGCCACCACGGTGAGCGCGGGTGTGCTCAACATTCAAAACGCCACCGCGCTTGGGCACGACGGCGGGCGGCATCACGGTCGCCAGCGGCGCGGCCCTGGAACTCCAAGGCGGCATCACGGTGGGTGACGAGACCTTGACTCTCGGAGGCACGGGGGTCAGCTCAGCTGGAGCCCTGCGTAACATCAGCGGCAACAACACTTATAGTAGCCCGCTAACGCTAAGCGCCGCGACGCGGATCAACAGCGATGCGGGCACGCTCACGCTTAGCAAGGCCGGCACCATCACGGGTGCAACCTTCGGCCTGACGGTGGGCGGCGCGGGGAATACCACGATCGCGAGCGGCAGCGGCACGACCAGTGGCACCCTGACCAAGGATGGCAGCGACACGCTCACGCTTACGGGCACCAATACCTACACCGGCGGCATCACCATTTCCGAAGGCACGCTTTCTGTGGGAAGCGGAGCGGGCAGCGGCTCGATCTCAGGAAACGTGACCAACAACGGCACCCTCACCTTCAACCGATCATCGAATGACTTGACCTATGCGGGTGCCATCAGCGGCACGGGAGCGTTGATCAAATCCGGCGCCGTCAGGCTGACGCTCACGGGGGCCAATACCTACAGCGGAGCCACCACGGTGAGGGGGGGCGCCTTGAAGTTTAGCAATACGACTTCGCTCTATAATGGCAACACCAGCGCGTGGACCGCGTCAAACCTGACCGTGGCCAGCGGGGCGATGGCGATCTTCAGCGTCGGCGGCGCGGGTGAGTTCACCAGCGGCAACCTCGACGCGCTCGTGGCGCTCGGTAACTCCACGAACGGCTTCCAGTCCGGTTCAAATATCGGGCTCGACACCACCAGCGGCAACTTCAGCTACGACAGCGTCATCGCCAACCCGAACGGCGGCAGCAACGTGCTCGGCCTGAGAAAATTTGGCAGCAATACCCTGACCCTCACGGGCGCCAACACCTACACCGGCGCTACCACCATCAGCGCGGGCGCGTTGAATCTTCAAAATGGCACCGGCCTCGGCACCACGGCGGGTGGCACCACGGTCACCTCCGGTGCGGCCCTTCAAATCCAAGGCGGCATCACCGTCGGCGCGGAAGCACTCACCCTCAGCGGCACCGGCCAAAGCAGCACCGGCGCCTTGCTCAACGTGAGCGGCAATAACACCTACGGCGGTGCCATCACCCGCGCAGCGGCCACCACGAT
>Ga0208050_1000094_pt1 | contig 20997 bp, 29 predicted proteins | sample LakMenEpi13Jun10_FD_150691 | JGI IMG/M metagenome (GOLD analysis project Ga0208050, IMG submission 150691) | Freshwater microbial communities from Lake Mendota, WI - 13JUN2010 deep hole epilimnion (SPAdes) | ecosystem: Environmental > Aquatic > Freshwater > Lake > Epilimnion/Euphotic zone ... | reverse complement strand
ATCGAGTACGCCGCGCGCACCTCGATCATCCCGGTCTCCTCGACGATCCCGTACACATCGGCCGACGAGCGGCACGATGCGAACATATGCGCGAGGGCATCGTCGAAGGCATCCGACTGCGCGTCGATGTGCTGCGGGTCGATGTGCGCGAGGATCGTGCGGGAGGCTTCGGCCTCGGCTTCGTGCGGAAGGTAACTCACGCGCGGCCTCCCTTCGCGGTCAGGACATCCATCCACGATGCCCAGTCGAGAATCTCATCGGTGCTAGCGTTGCAGATCCACTCGTAGTGCTCCTGCTCGTTGCACCCGTCAATTTCGGCGAGGTGAATCGGGAGATCGAGATCGGTGAGGCGATCCACGGCATCGTGATAGGTGAAGGTCTGACTCACGCGCGGCCTCCCTCGATCATCGCACGGATCTTTGCTCGCTTGATCGCCGCGCTCTTCTCGAAGCGAGCGATCGCATTCATCGCCGCTTGTTGGCTTGCATAGCCTTCGCCGTTATTGATCGGCCCGTTGAAGCCTGCGTTACCGCGCGTGATGTACCAGCGCGTGTGAGTGCCGAAGTTCGCAGGCGCGACGCGCACGCCTTCGGCAAAGAGAGCGTTCTCGATAATCTTTGCGATCGTTTCGTCCACGGTTGCGGTTCCTTTCATCGGGATCCATTCCCGACGCAACTAGTATCGGCTAGATTGGCTGAGAGTCCATAGGATTCCCAAGATATTCTATCGGCTCCCGCAAGTATCGACGGGAGCGGCACTTACGCGCACGGATTTATCGGAGGTGGAAACGGTTTCCACTTATCCCCAAGGTTATTCGCCGCGCTTGCCGCAGCATCCGCGCTTCTTCGGCGGGTCGGCGGGAGCCTCGCCGGCGACCGTCACCGCGACCCATCTCGCCTCTGGGCACGCCGCGCTCGCGAGCCGGATCTTCGCGCCGACGAAACAGCCGCAGGCCAGACACACTCCCCGGTCGTGCTTCTCGCAGGCGAGGCACGAGTCCCATCGCGCGGTGATCGCGTCCTCGGGAGCGCGGTCTCGCCCGAGCGCGGCCTTCGCCACGCCGACGGCCCCGCGCGCGAGGTCGGCGATCGAGGGACTCTGGTCGCCGTCGCCGCGCTTCCAACGATAGGTCTCGCTCATGGTGTGATCCTCGTGATCGTGATCTCTCCGGGGACTCCTCGTGCCGTTGCCGCCTCGGCGGTCAGCGCGTTGCATCCGCCCCCAGTCGTGCAGGTGCACTCCGTGGTATCGACCACGGTAGAGAGTGAGTAGCCGCTAGACGGATTGGTCTCCGAGTAGAGATTCCAACCGATGCAATCGACGCCGTCCTCGGGGGCAGTACCCGGAGCCTTGCGGTATTGAATTGCCGAGATGAGCGCGGTACTCGACATCGTGATCGTAGCTCGATCGAGCGTCAGCACTCGCGATGATCCCGCGCTCGTCGATGTCGAGTAGAGCCTCGGGTCGTGACATCCACGGTAGTACGCGGTGATCGTGTTCGAGATGTTGAACGGCCCGCCAAGGTTGCCCTGCGTGTTCTGGTCAGTCCATCCTCGAGTGTAGTACTGCGCCCAGACGGTGAACTGTATCTGCACCTCGGTTTGACAGCAGCAAGAGGTGTTACACGCGCCACATCCGGTCTGCGCGAGCATCGTAGATCCGGTACATCCTCCACTAGTTCCATCGGCCGACGCGCAGGCGTTCGACGCGCGCGTGCGGTGACGGTACACGCATTGCGCCGTGTTGATCGTCGGACTTCCGGTCGGGCCGTTGCTGCTCGAGGTCAGCGATGCGACCCATCCCGAACCAGAGCCACCCGCCCAGGTGAACCGAAGGGTTCCGGCCGTCGAGTAAGTATCTCCTACCGATAGTCCGCCTTGAACAGCCACGAACTGGATCTGCCACGGATGACATGATGGCCCGCCGTAGAACTGCACACCGCCGCCGTCGCCTACGAGGAGCGCACACTTGGACGCGCTGGTGGTTGCGACACAAGGGAAACTCAAAAAGCTCGCGCAACCGTAGGCGGTCGGATACTTGCAGAAGTTCGGATACGGCACGAGGTTCGCCCAGATCCACAGAGCGGTCTGATTGGTCAAATCAAAACCACAGGTCGTAGTCTCCTGCTCGACTCCGATGTCCAAGATGTAGGCGCTCGTTGCGGTGAGAATGGACAGCGTGTCCTCCTCGCAAAAGAAGTAAGGCGCGCCGTCTGCACAAGTACCCTCAGCGCTGCTCGTGCATGGCTTTGTAGATTGCTGAAATCCTTGACGAGCGCAATAGAGGCCATTGATCTCGCCGTCTGGCCCTATGCCTCCGACCACATCTTCAACGACCACTTGCACATCGTTGCATCGAGAGTTCACCTGCACCTTCCCCGTACTGCCGGGAAAGGCGATCTCATAGATGAACTGCGAACCGCCGACGGGGTTGTAGCTCGAAGTGACCGGATCACATGAGCACGGCGAGGCGACGCAGCAGCACGCGCGCGACGGGTTCAGCATGGGCTCACTTCTTCAGCCACTTCGAGAGCAGGCCAAAGTGACCGACGATGAAGCCGCCGACGAGGCAAAGACCGCACGCCCAGACCGAGCCGAGGAACGATTCAACGCTTGCGAGCACCATGTGTAGATCCCTTCTTTCGATTCTTCCTGACAGGTTGAGGTGGCGCGGTGCGCCTAAAAGCCTCGTCGAAGATCCTATCGCGTTCGCGCATCTGCCACACGCGCTCGCGCGCATCATCGCCGCCCACCTCGATGAGCTCGGCCGCGAGTTCGGCGTTGCGACGCTCCGCCGGCGTGATGAGACCGAGCCAACCGCGCACGAACTTCCCGAGGCCCAAGTGCCACACGAGGAACGCCACGCCAGAGATCGATAGCGCGAGGAGCGCGTAGGTCACGACCTCGGCCCACCACGGCGTGATATTCGTCGTGCCCATGAGATACACCTGCACGGCATCGACGAGTCCGAGGATCTGCTCTTGTTCCACGATGCCCCCCTCGGCTTGCGTGCGGATCACCGGGATCGACGGATCCGGCTTCCAGGTCTCCTCGTGGATCGTCTCGAACCGACGGCCGCTCGACCTCGCGAGCGTGCCGATCTCGTTCGAGGATCGCGCGATCTTCTCCGTGGCCGTCGAGCACCCGGCGAGCACGGCGCACACGATTGCGAGCGCGCGCATCATGGCTCCTCCGGCTCGACGAAGTCCTTCCCGTTCCATTCCCAACCGATGCCGCACGCTTGGCCCTCGGCGAGTTGGATCGCCTCGCTCCCGACTGGGGGCGACCACGACGAGCCGCCATCCCAGAGGATGAGATTGTCCACGATGCCGCCGATGACGATCGCCCATCGCATAGTGCCTCCGTCAGTAGTAGGTCACGAACACGACCAATCCGCCGCCGCCCGCGCCGCCTGCGCCGCTCGCGTAGCCGTTCTCGCTCGCGGCCCCGCCTCCGCCGCCGCCGCCGTAGGAGCCGCCTGCCGCGCCCGCTTGGCCCGCCATCGCGAGGCCCGATCCGCCACCGCCGCCACCAGTCGCGACGATGCCGTTGGAGAATCCGAGAACCGGATCCTCAGCATCATCCGTGCTACCTCCTGATGCCGACGAGCCGACTCGCGCTGTGCCTGATCCTGATCCGCCGAATCCAATCTGATTGCCCGCCGACAGGCCAGCACCGCCGCCACCGCCGCCGCTCCCCTTCGCGTAGAGCGGCGCGTCGGTCGCGTTGCGCGTGCCGCCGGCACCGCCCGCTCCGCCGTCGAATAGTCCGCCAGTCTGTGCGGCTCCCGCCGAGCCGCCGGAAGTCGTGCCGCCTTGCCCGAGGTTTCCGCCGACCGCTCGTCCGTATACACCCGGCGAATCCCCGAGGCGTGTCGTGCCGCCGTTCGTGCCGGCCACTCCGCTCGTATCGTTAGTCGTGCTCGATGCGCCGCCAGTCCCGCCGGCCCCGATCGTCACGGAGATCGTCGCGGGAAGGTCGGCCGCGTTCCAGGTTGTCTCCGTCACGGCCGCGCCACCGCCGCCGCCGCCACCGCCTCGAGCACTCGACGCGGCACCGCGACGGCCAGAGCCGCCGCCTCCGCCACCGCCGACCATGATCGCGTACACGATCTTCGCGCCCGCCGACTTCGTCCAAGTTCCGCTCGAGGTGAACGCCTCGACCTTGGCCTTGCGTCCATCGATGCGCGCGATCGCTTGCGTCGTGCCGTCATCGGTCTCGACGAAGAGCGCGCCGTCGTAGTAGTTGATCGCTAGCTCGCCCTGCGCGAGTTCGCCCGTGGTCGGTTCGACTCCGGTATCACCGCTTCGCTTGTGCTTGATGATGTCGGCCATCAGGAGGCTCCGTACTCGCCGCCGTCGAGTTCCTGCACAAGTCCGGCGGGACAGGTTCCCGTGATCGGGTTCGGCGCGATGAACTCGTACGCGAGCGCGCCATTCTCCGCGCGGCGCATGATCATCTCCACGATCGCTCCCGTCGGCACGGGCTCGAAGAAGTAGCCCTCGGCATCGTTGAGTTCGCGCGATGTGACGGCATAGCCGTAGGCGCTGTCGTTCGTGTTCCCGATCTCGAGCAGGTTAATGGCCGCGTCTGTAGATGTTGTCCCGGACTTCGCATTCGATGGTAACGCGACCGCAACACCAGTAGCAGTAGTTCGGCGGATCTCTTCCCATGAATACTTCCATCGGGCGCGACCGGCACCGATGATCGCGTTACCCGTGATCCGTGCCGGGAACCGATTCTCGCGCTTCGAGTAGTCCTCGCCCGTGCGATCGACGCGGCGCGAGTTCTGCACCGCGCCGTAGATCTCGCCCCAGGTCTCTGGGGTGAGCGCGCCGAGTCCTTTGCTGATCGTCGGCTTCATCAGGAAATACCGGGAAGGGTGGAAAAGTCAGCCGTGCCGGGGAAGGGTTGACGAGCATAGACCGCAGCCGCGTATCCGCTTGCGAGTTCAGGATCGCCGTCGGCCGATCGCTTGGGCACTTGGCGAAGATGCGCCGCGCCGTCCCAGACGAAGGTATAGGTCACCTCGTAGAGATCGATCGCGATGCGCGATCGGCGCACGCCCGTGAACAGGACATAGCCGGCCGTCCCGCCGAGGAAGTCGGCCGAGTTGCGCTTCCCGATCATCGCGTTGACGGCCGCTTGGTTCGCGTTCGTGAAGTCCGTTCGCACCGTGTAGGTCAGTTCCTGCTGCACGACGAGGCCCGAGACAGGCACGCCGGCCGCATCGACGCTCGCCCCGCCGATGTCCGTCGTTAGACCGGGCGCGTTGAGGTTCTGCGGAAGCGTCGCGCCCGTGCGCCAGATATCGACGGCCTCGACGCGCGTACTCGACTCGATCTTCGCGAAGTTCGCTGCTGTCTCGCTCTGCGCGTCATCCGTGTATGTGGCCGTCGCCGTCCAAGTCTTGCCGCCCGAGTCCTCAACTGGCGCGTAGGTGAGGTTAGATAGTTTCGCGCCCGCCGAAATGCCGCCAGAGTAGGCCGAGCCGAGCGTGTATGACGAGAGTTGCCCGCGAGCATCTGATGCTGTGCCTTGGGTGACCTCCGTGATGAGCAGATTCACGCGCGCGGACTTAGAGTCGTTTGATTCGGTTTCCTCGATGCTCTTGACGATCACGGCCATAGGTCACCCCTTCAGGTAAGCACCGCCACGCCGCCGGCCGAGAGCGCGGCGTTGATCTTCTTCAGTTCGTCGGTCTGCTTCTTCGTCTCGTCGAAGATCCGGCGATCGATGTCGATCGAGTCGCTCGTCGCGGCGATCTTCAGTCCGCCGATCGCGGTCGATACGCTCTCGGTCATCTGCTGCCGGCGGAGATCGTCCTCCATCGCCTTCGCGCGTGCGGCCTCGGTCGCGTCGGCGATGCTCGCCTCCAGGCGGGTACGCTCGTCGAGGAGCCGATTCTGTTCGGCCTCGGTGCGCTTGCGCTCGGCGACGGCATCCCGGAGATCCTGCACGGCCTTGAGTTGCTCGATCAGGTCGTTGGTCGCCGCAGCGTCGAGGCCCGCCGCCTGCGCCTTCATGCGGAGGATGTGCTCCTCGGCCGCGGCCTTGCCCATCGTGAGTTCGAGCATCTCGCGCTCGAGCGCGGCCTGCTCGTTGGCGATCGAGTCGATCGCCGACTGGAGCGCGCGGGCCTCCTCGGTGATCCGAATCGTCTCCTGCGCGATCGTGTTCTTCTCGCCCGCTGCGGCCTTCGCGACCTTCTCGGCCTCGGCCTGCTGCTTGGCGAGGTCGAGTGCCTCCTGCGCGGCCTTGATCCGGGCGATGTCGTTGGGGTCGGTGATGCCCGCCGCGGCGATCTTGCGGTCGAGGATCATCTCCTCGTAGTCGGCCGCGCTCATCGTGAGTCGGAGCCGCTCATCATCGAAGCCTTGGATCAGTTGCGCGATCGTCGCGCTGCGCTGCTCGGCCTCGGCCTTGAGTCGAGTCTGTTCGGCGAGTTGCTGCGCGAGATCGACGCGCTGCTCTTCGAGTGCCAAGTTGTTCGCCGTAGCTCCGGCGAGTGCCTTCGCCGCGTCCTCCTGCGCCTGCATCGCGGAGAGGATGCCTCGCATATTTGAGAGTTGTGCTGCGGCTTCGTTCGCTGCGGTTTCGTCGATCGCACCCTCGGCGACCTGCTGATTCCTGATCTGTAGCGTGCGCTGCGCGTCGGCGACATCCTGCTCGGCCTTCGCTCGAGCGGCGACAGCATCAGCGACCGCCTTGTTTGCGGCGATGTTCGCTGCGACCTCGTCGCGAAGTTCGCGCTCGGCGGCGATCTGCTGCTCGATGAGTGCGACCTGATCGGCCCGAGCGTTGAGGAGAGCCTGAAGTCCCTCGATGTCCGCTTGCGTACCCGTGCTCTTCGAGCGCGCGGATGCGGTGTCCTTGTTCAGGGACTCGACCGCCGCCATCGTGCGTTCGATCACCGCTTGCGTGCGCTGCATATTCGCCTCGATGCGCGCATTCGACTCGGCGACGCGAGCCTCGGCATCGGAAACGAACTTCTCGATCACGGCATAGAGCGCGCCGGCGGCGACGAGGATCAGGCCGATCGGCCCAAGAGCCGTGTAGAGCGCGGCCCCGATCGCACGGCCGGCCGTCGCGGCCCGTGCCGCCACGCCCGTGAGCGTCGCGTCGAACTTCATCGCGCCGGACTTGATCGCCTCGAACGCCGTCGAACTAGCCGCCGGCAAGCCTTGAAAGCCTGCCTTGATCCGGCCGAACGCCGTCGAGGCGAGCGTCGGGAGCGACGAGATCGCCGGCCCGATCTTTGAGAGCGCGCCAGTCGCGGCCGTCGCACCCGACGAGAACGCCGAGGACATCGACTCGCGAAGAGTCACGAACCGGGCCGGGATCGTGCCCGTGAAGTCGCGCACCTTCCCGAGCGCGGCCGTGATCGCGCCGCCCTGCGCCTTTACAGTTTCCGCCGCCTGCTGTGTCGCGTCACCGATTGCGGTGATTCCGGCAGTAGACGCTTTGGCCTGCTCGGCTTGGGTGAGGAGTGTGGTCGCAGTTGCGAGACGCTCTCGCGCTTCAGCGACTTTGGTCGCGTCCGCAGCGAGACTCGCGTCGAACGAAGCCGCAGCTTTTGCACTCGCAGACGCTAGACGCTCCTGCGCTTTGGCGACCTTGTTTTGAGAAGTTTCGAGTCTCGCGCCGAGTGCAATAGCTTGGTCGTAGGACTTCGCATCGGCGATAGATGCCGAAATCTTCGTCACACTCTGCGTCGCCTTCTCCACGGACTTTTTGGCCGCGATGACTCGACGATCAGCAGCGACCGCAGCGTCGGCTCCTGCGGCCATTGCTCTGTATGAGTCCTCTACGGTTTTTAGGCTTGCACTAGCACCAGCGACATCATCTCGCAACTTTGCTATCTGATCGATGCCTTCAATCTTCGGAAGTTCGATCGCGGCAGACTTCAGACCAGACAGAGATCCGGCCTGCCGCTCGAGTGCCGCGATGCCTTCCACGACCTTCGGGATCTGCTTCGTCCCGATCTGCACGAGGTCGCGCATCTGGAAGATGAACGAGGGATCGATGCCGAGTTTCGCGAGCGTGGTCGAGAGCGCGTTCACCGCACCGTCCATCGCCGCCAGGTCGCGCTTGGACTTGCCGACGAAGCCGTTCAGCGCGGCGAACCCGCTCTGGAGTCCGTCGGCGTTGACTTTGAAGTTCACGAACAGGTCGCCCGTGTTAGCCACTCTTCGCGCCTCCTAGTGCCTTGAGCATAGCGATCCAAGCGTCCGGCCCCTTACTCTCGGCGGCAGGAGACTTCGGAAGCCACGGCATGAACTCGGAGACCTTCGCGGCCGCGCTACCCGGCTTGCGGTGCGCGTTCACATACAGCGCGGCGAGCATCGCGAAACCGTAGTCGGTGCGGAATCCGCCGATCGGCTCGAGCGCGTCGTAGGCCATCCACTCGGTGAGTTCACGCGAGGAGACGCGCGCCTCGAGTTCAGCGACCGTCATCCCGAGCGCGAGCGCGAGGCGGAAGAGAAACCGCCGGCACGCTCGCTCGGTCAGTTTCCCGTCATGCTCTCCACATCCTTCGCGCCCATCCCGGAGAGCCTCTGGGCGACCTCGAAGAGCGGGTCGATCACGCGAGCCGGGAGGCCCGCGACCTGCTCGACATCGCCGTCGGCGAAGAGCCGCTTTCCGTCTGCGTCGCAGATGCACCGGACGAGGAGCCGCGCGCGGAGATTGACGAAGTTCATCTCGCGGTTAGTGCCCTTGCCGATGAAGCACGCGGCCTCGAACGAGTCGCGCTCGCCGGCCGTGAGGCCACGGATCGAGATCGGCTCGGCGATGCCGGGAATGGAAACCGCCTCCACGGGAATGGAGGCGGCGAGTGAAAGCACGAAGTCCTTCGATGCGGTCATGGTGTGGTGCTCCGAGATGTGCGAGGCGATCAGGTCGAGGAGGTAAAGCCGCCAGTCACGCGGACGGTGAGGTCGGCCTCGACCGCTCCATCGACTGCGGCCGAGACATTGAACGAGGTCACATACCCCGAGAAGGCCAACTGGAAACCGCCCGTGCCCGTGTTCGGCCCGAACTGGATCCTGAAGTTGCGGTAGTCGGCACCGTTCGCATAGGTCGACGGGTTGAGCGCGCCGTTGTTCGATCCCGTGCCGAGAAGGCCGGCCGAATAGGTGGGCGCGAAGAGCGTCACGGAGATCGTGCCCGAGTCCTTCGTGCCGCCGATGAATGACTTCACGCTCGCCGACAGCGCGGAGGTATCGATCTCGGCGATCGAGATCCCATCGACCGAGATCGACTTGATCTCGCCGACGGAGGTGAAGGTCGAGCCTCCTGATCCGACGACGGTTGCGTATGAGAAGGTTGAGCCGGGTGCGACGATTGCCATTGGTTTAGCTCCAGGTGATTGTGGTCGTGAGTTTGATCGTAGACGAAGCCTGCACGGCACCATCCTGCTCGGCCGAGATCGAAAGGTTCGTGCAGATGCCGTTCGCGGTAGCGGTGAGTTGTGCTCCGGCGAAGTAGATGTTGAACACGCTCGCGGTGGCATCTCCGCTGATCGGTTGGATCACCGATTGAATACTCGCGAAGTCCGACGGCGCGAAGAAGTCCACCGTGATAGTGCCAGACTCAAGAGCACCCATGATGTACGCCTTGTCGGTGCTCGTGAGACTGGTGATATCGATCTCGGTCAGCGAAGAGCCGCCGACGGAAATGCTAGTGACCTCACCGATGAGGACACCGGCCGCGTAGAACTCTGTACCGTACGCGGAGAGTGCCATCGATCAACTCCAAGTGATCGCGGTCGTGAGCTTGACGGTAGCGGACGCGGTCACGGCCCCGTCCTGCTCGGCCGAGATTGAGAGGTTCGTTGCGATGCCATCGAAACTTGCGACGAGATTGCCGGCGGCGAACTCGAGCGAGAAACTAGCGGGAGTGTTATCTCCGCTAGCAGGGACGAGAGCCGTCTTGAAGTCGGCGTAGTTCGCGGGCGCGAAGAAGTCGATCGTGAGCGTGCCTGCTTCGAGCGCGCCCATGATGTACGCCTTGTCCGTGCTCGTGAGGTTCGTGATGTCGATCTCGGTCAACGAGGAGCCGCCGACGGAGATGTTGGTGACCTCGCCGACGGCGGAGCCGCCCACAGTAATGATCGTGTTGTATGAGGAGAGTGCCATGCGGAGTACCTCGTTAGGAGTGCATCGAGACTACCTCTAGCGTCGCAAGATATAAACCGTGCGTAGCACCATCTGCGGGCGGTTGATAGTCCGTCTGGATCGTCGAGACCCGGCTCGACTTGACGGAAATCTTCACGACCCCGCCCGACGAGAAGTCCTGCGACCAGTCGGCGAAGATCGCTTGAGCCTTCTGGGCGATGTCCACGGAGACCTTCTTGTCGAGCGCGAGGCAATGGAGCGACACGCTCGACCGGGTGAGGGTCGGCACGCCCGAGAGCACCAGATACGGCGCGCTCGAGTTCAACTCGTACACGATCGCCGGGAGCGACCCGTTGTCCTCCCGGAGTTCGGGGTAGATCCGCACCGGGTGCGTGCCGATGATCGAGGTCAGGCTCGCCGTAGCGGCGACCTTGGCCTTGATCGCGGTCTCGATGTTCCAGACGGTTTGTGCACTCACGAGAGATCCTTACTGGGCGTGGACTTGATCCGGCCCCACTCGTTGATGAAGTCCGTGAACTCCTGCACCGCCGAAGCCTCGGCTCCCGGCTTGAGCCGCTTGAAGAGGCGGAAGAAGACCCACTTGCCGGGGATGTCCTTCTTTCCCTTCACCCATCCGCGCATCCGGCCCTTGCGGACGATCGAGAAGCCCTTCTCGATGAGCCGGCCGTAGAACGCCCCGCTCTTCCCGGTCACGCCGATGCGGCGACCGATGTAGAGCCGACGCTGCTTCGAGCCGAGCGGGATCACGGCGATCGCCGTCGAGACCTTCGAGCGCGCGAGACCTGGCGAGACCATGCGGCCACGCCTCATGTACGGCCACAATCGATCGCCGGGGAATCCCTTGTCCGTGTTCGTCGTGAGCGAGTTGATCTCGGAGCGCATGGCGGCGGCGATGCGCTCGAGCGTCCGAGTCGCCACGCGCTCGATCATCGCCTTCTTGAGATTGTCGTCGAGTTTCTTGAACGCCGCGACGAGTTCCTTCCCGCCGGACAGGTTCACGCTCTCGAAGAACTGCTGCGACATCACGCCACCTCCCGCACGGTCACGGTCACGGTCTGCTGCCGCGCGTCGTACTGCTCGATGCCGATGATCTCGAAGGTACGGGTGTCCGTCTGGAGGCGGGCCGTCACCGACAGAAGAGCGGCATCCTTCTCGCGCATCATAATCTCGTAGGAGCGTTGGTGTGTGACCTGCTCGCGCTCGACACCCTCGGCGGCAGATGTCCCTTTGAGGTAGCCCCAGACGATCGTGCCCACGCCGAGGAAGGTCGGCTCGAGCGAGCCGAACTCGTCGAGATCCGTCGTGCGGTTGAGCACGAGGAACGGCGTGCGCATCAGGCCGGAGCGGACTCGCCTCATGCCATCCTCGGGATCGAGTACATCCGAGCGAGCGACTCCACGCCATGCGGGACTTCGGTGAGCGCGGTCTCGCTCCCGGTCTCGCGGGCGATGTCGTACCAGTATGCGACCGACATCAGCACGGCCTGCCGGAGAGCCTGCGGGATCGCGCTAGCGGCCGCGCCGTAGCCGGCCGTATAGCCGATCGTCACGCTTGAGATGCCCGCGTAGACCCGCGTGCTCGGCCACGCCGAGATCGTGCTCGGGTTAATGACGATGCTGCTCGGGAGCCTCTGGCCCTCGAGCGTGTACGCGCCCGCGCTCAAGGTCTGCGTCGCGCCGGCCGTGTCCACATAGGTGATCGAGGAGACCGCCGAGACCTTGCCGGCCGGGAGGATGATCTCGTAGCCGCGCGGGAAGCGATCGAGCTTCAGCGTGTAGGTTCGGTTGACGAACGGGCGATTAGCCAGTCCCTCGACATAGTTCCTCGCCGCCACGATGAGCGAGGTGATGAGCGAGTCCTCGTCCGTGTGCGTCACTCGCAAGTGCGCCTTCGCCTCGGTAATCGTGACAGGCTCGACCGCCGGCGAGGTGGCCTCGACATTCGATAGGTAGGTCGCACCATCAATCGCCAGCATCGCTCGCCTCCTTCGTCGCCTTGCGGAGCCGCACGCGGCCTCGCTCGGGAGTCTCGATCTTCGGCTCGTCGCGCTCGACCAAGCCGGACGCAATGTATCGCGCCGCGTCAGAATCTGGAATCTCGCAGCGCATACCTGCGGCGAACGCGCCTGCGCTCGTGACGAAGGACTTCAGTATGTGGACTCTCATGTGTGCTCCGAAAAGAAGAGGGCGAGCCTTGCGGCCCGCCCTCGTTTCATCCGACCATCCACCTATTAGGTGTTGTCATCCTTCAGGGCGCGGAAGGCATCGGCGCGAACGACCTTCGCGTCGAGGCGCATCTCGCCGAGGTAGCCGATCTGGCCGTTGCCGGCGTACAGTTCGTTGAGAACCTGCACGCTCATGCCCGTGCGCTGCGCGACCACCATGTGCTGGAAGTCGCCGATCACCGCGTGGATCTGGTCGTTGACATTGCCGAGCGTGGGTGCCCACGGCGTGACATAGACCGGGATGCCGAGCAGACGGTCGGGCGTGCCGGCCTGGAAGGAAGGCTCCCAGAGGTACGGCACGCTCAAGTGGCCGGCCGAGCCGATGACCTTCTCGGTCAACTTGCGGACGGCCGTCAGGAACGACTGGCTCGTGACGATCGCGCACGACGGGCTCTTGAGGTACTTCATCGGCAGGCTGTAGACCCAAGTGATGAGTTCGTCAGAGGTGAGCGTGCCGTCGGTCGCGAGCTCGGTAGCGGTGCCGAGCGTGGCGTTCTTCAGACCTTCCGGCTTGTTCGTGCCGTTGCCGTGCCACAACTGGTACTCGATCGACTGGCCGAAGAGGCGACCCATGCGCTGCGCGACCATGCTCTCGACGCTGAAGTCAGCACCGCGAGCAGGAGCGTCCTGCACGAGTTCACGCGAGACCTTGACCACGCGGCGCAGCGAGTTGCCCGTGAAGGTCTTGTTGGTGAAGGTCGGCGTGTATTCATCGACCGAGCCCGCTTCGCCGGCCCAACCTTCGCCGTCGATCTCGGTCGAGAGGAAGTCGCCCTCGAGCGTGAAGTTGGTCGTGAAGTTGCCGACATCGATCTTGCGGCACAGGTTGTAGATCGCGGTCTCGAGTTCCACGCTCTTCTGCAACTGCGCGTAGAAGCCGGCCGACGGGAGGTACTGACCGTCGCCCGAGCCTGCGGCGATCGCGCGAGTGTCGAAGTCGCGGCGGTGGCCGTTCTTCAGGTAATCGGCGAACCGAGCCTCGTACTGATCGCCGATCTGCGGAGCGAAGGAGCGAGTCTCGACGCGGGCCGGAGCCTCACGCTCGACCACCACCACGCCGTGCGAACTCTTGGCCGCGCGCGAGTTCAGGTCGGCGATCATGTCGCGACGCTTGGCGAGCGCGTCGTACTGCTTGCTCTTCTCCTCGTACTTGGCCTGCATCTCGGCGGCGGCCTCTTCGGTCGCGCCCTCCATGCCAGCGACGATCTCCTGCATCTCCGCGTAGAGGGCACCCATCTTCTCGACGAGTCCCTTGTAAGTATCACCGTTCATGTTGCCTCCTTTAGGCGTTGGTGATTAGTTGGCCTTCAGGCAGATGAGCGACTTGGGGTCGATCATGTTCCCGCCCACGCGGACGGATGCCCGAAGCACGACTTGTCCGGTCGCTGCGCGCACTTCGTTCAGACGCTCCACCTGGAGGCCGCTCGTGTGCATCGCGAGCACATACTTGGAGAGATCGACGAGCAGCGCGAGACGGTCTCCCGTCGCGTCTGCGTCGCCTTGGTAGTTCGTGTAAGGCATCCCGTACATCGGACGATTGAAGAGCGAGCCGTACGAGTCGCCATCGCTGGCCGAGAGGCCGGCGAGAGGGAGAATCGTCTGCGCTGATCCGCCCGACGAAGTGACGAACATCTCGGCGATCGATGCGGTGCGCGCCAAGACCCACACGGCATTACCGTACGAGGACGGACGGATGATCCGGCTCACGATCTCAAGGCGAGGAAGTCCAGAGATCGAGCCGCCCGCTGCTCCGTTCGCATCATCAACGACCTGATTCCCTTCGCCGTACACGCTCGAAGCAGACTTGAAGAGCGGGTAGTTCCAGATGCCCTGCATCTCCTTGCGCGAGTTCGTGTTGATCGACGGATCCCCGACGAGGATCTGTCGCTCGATCTCGGTCTGGAGCTTCCGAATCAGGAAGTCACGAAGCACGCTCTCCGCGCTCGCGCTCCCGATCGATTCCTCGATGAGTTCTTTCGAGACGATCATGTTCACGCCGACATCGTGCAGCGTGATCGCTCGGCTCTCGTACTCGAGATCGTAGTTGGTCGGCACCGATCCGCCCGACTTCTTCCATCTCGGCAACTCGAAGGTGCCGTTGATGTCCGCGCGTGCGCCTTCCTGATCGTACGAGATCCGATCCTGCGTCTCGATGTTCTCGTTGTAGTGCGTGACGGTCAACTTGTTGGCAGTCACATCGACCTTGCGAACGCGACCGAGCACCCACGAGGTCTGCATCGACTCGGTGAAGAACGAGGCCCACGCCTCGGGCGTAAGGCTCGCGGTCTGCACGCCACGCTGTTCGTGGAGCGTGCGCGCGTCTTCGCTGCTGATCGCGGCAGGGCCGCGTGAGAGGTAGCGAAGGAACGCTTCGCGGTGTCGAGTCTCGCTCATATCCTTATCCTCGCATCTTTGAGTGTCGAAGGTCAACGCTTGGGGCCAAGCCAGATCCGCCGGCGAACCGTCGCCGGCGCGGGCGCGCTCGCCGTCCAGAGATCGAACGAGCGGCGATCGACCACGAGGTCGGTCGCCGGGTTCGCCGGGAAGGTCACGGCCGAGACCTCGTGGAGTTCGAGATCCTCGATCATCCGGTGCACCTTGCCGTCCCGCTCCTCGAAGCGATCCGAGCGCACGATGAAGCCGAACGACATCGCCGAGACCACGCCCGAGCGCACCGCGACGCGAGCGTCCCGGCCGACCTGGGTGTCGATCGGCTCCATCTCGACCACGAGGCCGTGCTCATCCTCGGCGAGCCGGAGGCTCCCGGCCGTCGTGCGAGCGATCGGCATCGATGCGTCGTGGTTCCAGAGGGCGACCACATCCGGCTTCTCCCGGAGCGTCCGCTCGAACGCGCCGCGCACGATGATCTCGTGGGCGTATCCGATGGGATACGGTGTCTCGGTCACGCTCGCGTAGCCGCGGAGGATCTCCCGGCCATCGTCCGCGCGCACTTCCATCGCCTGCCCGTAGCGTCGCTCCATGATGTCGCCTCCTGCGCGGTCTACGCGCTCGAGAATGTTCGTGGCCCACGAGCGGCCCGCGTCGCCTCCCCAGAGTGCCCACGCGATCCGGCCGGCCGACGGGAAGCCTTCCTCGCCGGGTGCCCACCCTTGGCCCTGCTTGTCTACCTCGTGCCGCGCGAAGTACGAGGCCATGCGCTGCACCGTGTCGATCGAGAGCGCGCGACCGTTGGCGATGTCACGCGCTCGGGCGACCCCGACCTCCGTCCCGCCCCGCCCGTGCTCGCGCCGCCACGCGAGGCCACGCTCTGCCTCCTCGCGCATCCCGGCGTTAGGCTCGAAGGAGTCAGCCACCCTCGGCCTCCGTGCACATCGAGATAGCGATCGCGACGGCCTGATCCTGATCGTAGCCCTCGTCGATGAGTTTCCCGATCTTGCTGCTCACGCACTCCTGCACCTCGGGCGAGAGATCGGCGAGCCGCTTCGACTTGCGCTTCGCGTAGCGTCCCCTCGAGTCCCGAGCGGTCGGAGCCGTAGCCGGCACGGGAGCCGGGGCCGTGAGCGGCGACTGGTCGCCCGCCTTGCCGGCGTTCGGATCCACGATCGCCAAGTTCACGGGCGCGCGAGCCACATCGCCGCCGTCGATCGGCGCGTAGTTCTCACGCTCGCGCACCTCATTGATCGTGAGGAAGCCATTGTTCAGCGCGGTCGAGTACGCCGCGAATCGCGACGCGAGGTCGCCTCGGAGGAGCGCGTCGAACGAGATGTGCGTCTCGATCGGCTCGCCTTCGCGCACGAGCTTGCGCGCGCACTCCTCCTCGAACCGCGAAGCCCAGTTAGCGAGGCAATGCTTCACGAACTCGGCGTCGGCCTGCTCGGCACTCGCATAGGAGGTCTTCGTCGCGTCGCCGACCATGTGCACCGGGACATTGAACGCGGCCGCGATCTGCGACCGACAGAACGAGCGCAGTTCGACGAGTTTCGCTTCCTCGGGATCGACCGAGACCTTCTCCCACGAGTAGCCGCTCTCCAGGATCGCCACGCGGCCGGCGTTCTCCGCCCCGCCCGTGATCGACTGCCACGACTGGCGTAGCCGCTTGAGTGCCTCTTCGGTGAGCGTGCCCGTGACCTTGATGAGGCCCGCCGGCCGTGCGCCGTTGCGGAAGAACGAAGCGACAAACTTCTCCGCCTCGAGTTCCACGCCGATGATGTTCCGCACGAGGTAGATCGGAGTCTCGCCGAGGAGACCGTCGAGGCTCGGCGCGCGGAGGGGGAAGATGTCGAACGCCTGCCACACCTGATCGGTGCTCTTCGACACGCCCCAACGCGACGAGGTGTACGAGTAGACGGGCATCCCGTCCGGGCCGCGAGAGACCTCGACCGAGTCCGCTCGCAACTTGTGCAGGCCGACCACGCGGCCGACAGCGTCGCGCTCGATCACGGCATAGGCGTTCCCATATAGGAGGCAGTCGAGGAGCATCGACTCGCGCCAGACCATCGCACCCATGTACGGGTTCGGCTCGATGTTCAGGAGCCGATAGAGCGGATGCTCGCGAGCGGGAACCGGGATCCCTCCCTCCCGGCGCATCACTCGCCACTCCATCCGCGCCACGCTCTGGGAGATGAGTCGCGTGCAGGCGTAGACCGTCGGAGCCTCCCTCGCGGCCTCCGGCGTGATCGAGCGTCCCGTGTCGGCGTAGGTCGAGATGTACGCCTGCGCTCCGCCCGGAGGCTGTCCGATCGGCGAGCGGTCGATCACCGCGCGCTCTTCGAGCGTCGGCTCGGGAGTCGGGGCGGGTCGGCGGAACCAGTCGATCAGAGCCATAGGATTCCTCTCTCGGCGTACGGTGTCGCTTGTGATACCGTCGGCGCGGCATCGAGTGCTACCGCGAGGGCCACGATTCCCGCGACCACGGGGTCGATCTTCTCCGTCGACCGTCGCTTGCTCGGGCGCGGGTTCGAGTTCGCGTCGAGTTCGACCACGCAGTTCGACATCGCCCAAGTGAGCACCGGGTTGCCGTCGTGCCGGAGCCGATGATTCGTCACCATCGCCTCCCATCGCTTGGTCGGCTCGGCCATGTAGTAGTACGACTGGGGAACGCGCTTGAGCCGCAGGCCGTCCGCTTCGAGTTGCTGCGCGAGGCCGCTCGCGTTGTACGGGTCGTACCCGACCGCCTGCACCTTGTGCTCGCCGACGATCCGCAGGATCTCCCGCCGCACGAACTCGTAGTCGGTCGCGTCGCCCGGCGTGAGCCTCATGTGCCCCTGCCGGCTCCAGTCGAGGTAGGGCACTTTGTCGCGCTTCTGCCGACGCTGCGCTCCTTCCTCGGGCGCGAACGCCCACGAGCGCACCCACGCCTCGTCCTTGTCGAGCCATACCGCCGTGAGCGCGGTGAGGTCGCTCGTCTCGCCCAAGTCGATCCCGAGGTAGCACGGGAGGCCGGCAAGCCGGGACTCGTCGAAGTCGAGACGGCACTTGTCCCAATCCGCCATGCGGAGCCATCGGTTCGAGGCGGAGACATGTTGGCACAAGTAGTAAGTGCGGAACGGGGTCTCCATGCTCGGTTGCTCTTGAGCCTCCTTGCACTTCTCGGCGTAGTACCCCTCGTGCACCGTGTGCCCGAGACTCGGCGCAACCCGTCGCCAGGTCTCCGGACTCGTCCAATCGTCTCCATCGCTCGCCGAGTAGACCACGGGCAAAAAGTACGGGTTGTCGATCACGCGGTCGCGCACCTTGCACGCATATTCGTACATCTCGAACTCGAGACTCTCGCGGAGCGTGCCGGCGGTCGTGATCGTCACGAGCATCGGTTGCCGGCGCGCGCCGACGCTCGTCTCGATCGCCTCCCACAGCTCGCGCCGATTCTCCATCGCGTGCACCTCGTCCGCGATGCACGCGCTCGTGTTCAGGCCGTGCGCGCTCGGAGCCTCGCTCGACATGACCTTGTACACGCCGGCCGTGCTCGGCACGATCACCCGGTGCTGATAGACCTCGGTGCGGCTCTCAAGCATCGGCTCGGCGCGCACCATGCGCTTCGCCGCCTCGAGGCATCGCCCCGCCTGCGCGCGGTCGGCCGCGATCGAGATCACCTCGGGCGTAGGCTCATCGTCCGCGAGGAGGTGATACAGCGCGATGGCCGCGCCGAGTTCGGTCTTCCCGCACTTGCGAGGGACGAGGATGTGAACGCGACGATAGCGTCTCGTGCCGTCCGGGCGGATCCACCCATAGGCGTTCGCGATTACGGCCTTCTGCCACGGGAGCAGCGTGAACGGCATCCCGGCCCAAGTGCTCGTCGTGAGTTTGCACGCGGTCTCGATGAACCGGATGACATGGAGCGCGGCTTGCTCGTCGAAGGTGCAGTTGCCCGCCGTCGCGATCGCGTCATAGCCGGGGATCGTGTTCCACTTCGCCGCCGGATGCTCGGTCGGCTTCTTCGGCTTACGCCCGACGCTTGGTAGAGATGTCTTCCTCTTGGGCATCAGTCTTTACTTCCGAGATTTCGATACAAATCCGTTCGGCGATACCAGTCTCTTGACTCGATACTCTTCGCTCAGAATCTTCGGAACAACAGCATTCCAGTTGATCGCGTGATGAATACGAGTATGAGAACGCATATCAGTTCGGTTACCTGTCAGGGTTCCGATCCGCACGGCCGAGGGAACGAACATGACGCTATAGAAGGACTTGACATATGTTCCAACTTCTAGATAGAACTCCGTCAAACCTCCGGATTGTTTTTGTGTCGCGTTCTGGTTGACCTGAATCCGTTGGATAGTGAAAGTCAGAAGACCTCGTAGTCCGTTCAAGCAGTACATACTGACATCGTCGTTGCCACGACCGAAGAAGGAGAATGGTCTCTCTGAATCACAGACGAATGTATTCATTGCCTTGCGACTGATCCCGACCTTTGGTTTAGCTCCGCCGATATGGTCACCACCCTGCGACATGCAAACCGTGATTGCGTTAGAGCATTGCAGGAAGTCAACCATAGATTCAAACACCGCATCTAAACTGCGAATCGCAATAGACGCATATTCAAGTGAACTCCGATAGCGGTGATACCACGAGAGATAGTCGTCATCTAACTCGATGAAGTATCTGAACCCGAGTTCCTTCGCAATGCGATGAACAGCACTTCGTGCCCACAGAACTGAGTTGCGATTCTTGAAGTTGTCGCCAGGATCGATACAGCAGTCCTGCGATGCCTTGTTGAAGACGACTACCTGTTCGCCATATTCAGATCGATACTCTTCGATCGTCGGATCTTCGTCATCGACGATCAAACGGATAGCACCCGTGTAGCCGCTGGCGCGCAGTGTCCGGTATGTATGAACCGCAGAAGGTCTGCGATGCGTCAGGATGAACGCGCAAAAATCATCCCTCATATTCATCATCCTTATCGGCTAGATTCCCGAGAGCGTCATTCAAACGGACAAAGCCGTATTCGATCGCTTTGTTGTAGTCAATGATCACAAGAGCGGATCTTTCCATGAGGTCTTGGACGACCGAATCTGAATGCGCGTAGAACTCGGCGATACGCCTGAAGTCAAATACCGTATGCCGTTCCGCAGCTAACCGAAGGAACTCGGAGATATCCTCTGGAAGATTTGCGGAGGCGATCTCCTCTTGAAGACTTTGGGTCTTCGATCGATCAACGAGATCTGCAACCTGCGGCTTCTCTCCGGTTACCTCGTATATCGGAGAAGCAATCTTGCTGGTGTATGTATCTGATCCAATCTCTGACTCTGCGGTCATCTTCTCTAGTTCTAGTTCGTCGAACCCGGTCGCAGCGAGCAGTTCCTCGTCCTCGATCTGGAGCGCGGCGAGTTGCTGCGCGAGAGACTCCTCGTCCCACTCCGCGAGCTCGGCCGTCCGGTTGTCGGCGATCGCGTAGGCCGTCGCCTCCGCTCCCGTGAGATGCGACCGCACGATGTCGATCATGCTCCATCCGAGCGATCGAGCCGCCGCGAGCGTCCCGTTGCCGGCGATCACCACGCCGTCCCGACCGACCACGATCGGCTTCTGCTGTCCGAACCGGGCGAGGCTCGCCTTGATGGATTCCAGGTTCCGCTCGTTGTGCTTGCGGACATTCGCGGGATCGTTGAGCAGCGTCGAGACCTCGACGCGCTCGACCTCAAGCCCCCGGTCTACGGCGGGAGAAGATGTCTTGGACTTGCTCATCTGGTGCTTGCTCCTTTGCTGCGCCGATACGGGCGCGACCTACTGGACTCAATCCGAACTCACTCATCATCCGTCGCAGACGCTCGCCATGCTCCGCCAGGATCGCGCTGTACGGGTTGCGCTTCAACAGGCGGAGCGAGCCGTCCTTGTTCTTGAGCGGGATCACCTCGCCGAGTTTCACGACCTTCTCCCGAGCCGCGAGGTAGCGCGACCATGTGTCGCACATCAGCGCGAGCGCGTCCCGGTCTCCGCTCGATAGGATCTTCATCGCGGCGATGCGCGGGAGCCAGTCATTCCACGCGACACGGCCGACATCGTCGAGCCACGCGGGACACTCGGGTAGCACCTCGTCGCGCGGCGGCTCGGCGCGCTCGCGAGCGGACGCGAGTTCGCTCCCGGCGAGTCGCAGGGACTTGGCAGGTTTAGGTGCAGGGCCGCGTAGTCCCATTGTCAATACAAAATCCTAGAAAACCGTCCGAATCGCGTACGCGTA
>Ga0208050_1000092_pt1 | contig 21093 bp, 19 predicted proteins | sample LakMenEpi13Jun10_FD_150691 | JGI IMG/M metagenome (GOLD analysis project Ga0208050, IMG submission 150691) | Freshwater microbial communities from Lake Mendota, WI - 13JUN2010 deep hole epilimnion (SPAdes) | ecosystem: Environmental > Aquatic > Freshwater > Lake > Epilimnion/Euphotic zone ... | reverse complement strand
GATGTTCCGCTAGACCCAGAAGTTCCATTTATACCACTAGAACCAGAAGTTCCATTGATGCCTGAAGAACCTGAAGTTCCATCGATTCCAGAACTCCCATTCGTTCCTGAAGAACCGCTGGTTCCTGAAGAGCCAGATGTTCCTGAAGTACCAGAGATTCCACTAGAGCCTGACGTTCCATTTATTCCTGAAGATCCTGAAGTACCATTTATTCCTGAGCTACCGCTGGTTCCTGATGAACCGCTAGTACCAGATGAGCCACTTGTGCCTGATGATCCTGATGTGCCTGAACTTCCTGATGTTCCACTTGATCCAGAAGTGCCATCAATTCCAGAACTTCCACTTGTTCCTGAAGAACCGCTAGTTCCAGATGAGCCGCTTGTGCCTGATGACCCTGATGTACCTGAAGACCCAGATGTACCTGAGCTTCCACTAGTGCCTGATGTACCACTCGTTCCAGAAGTACCGCTAGTTCCTGAAGTTCCTGCTGGTCCTCTTTCGACTATTTTAGAAGTGGAACCTGCTGGCGCTACAGATTGAACTAAAATAGAATTATTATTACTGCTATCAACAACAGTAGAATTCGATCCTCCTCCAACGGTTACATTTATCTGATTGTTATTAGAGGAAGTATTGACATTTATATTTGACATTACGATAATTGCGTTACATCAGGTAAAACATTTAATCTAAATTCAAAAAGAGTACGATCCATAATGCCAGTAGAATAAAAATGCAAATCACCATACAAATTAATTGGCGGAAAACCTCTTGTAACACTAGCTGGAAAATTAAATTCTACGACTCCGGTGCCATTTACTCCAGATACAACAGTTGGTACAAAAGTATATAATAAAGTTCCATCTGGGTGTGGGCGAATTTGCCCAGTGCAAGTTATATTTGTAAAATCTAAACTATCAGATGTTACAGTTATTGTCTGCGTAGGAAAAGTGTCGCCTCTTATAATAGATAACTGTGTCGCCATTTGATATTTATTACACGTTATATTAAATTTGGAGACAAAAAAACCCAAGCTTTCGCTTGGGTTTATTGATATTTTTTATATTACTTAACTACTGGCAAATCTGGATTCACAACTCCATTGCTTGACGCACCAGAAGTTGCCTTCGCACGATTTGCGAGTTCTTGATTGATGACGCGAAGATTAGCCTGAGCTACTTCGATCTTACCTAGTTCATCATAGGCAAATGCCTTTAGCTGAACATCGGTTACTTGTGATAGATTAATTTGATTCTGATTGTTCTGTTCCATAATTAATTAGGTACTATATATTATATCTCGCGGAGAATTTTTAAAGTTTTTTGATGCTTTGGATTATTAGGATCTAAAACTAAAGAAGGATTTTGAACCAACATAGATATCGTTCCTTTATTAGTAGACTTAAATTCGCGCAACAACTTCTCTTTGATTTGCTGGCGTGAGCCACTAGCAAAAATACCAACTTTTTCGCACATATGCTGCAAATCTACGATGGTCATTTCATTTAACTTTTCCTTAAAAATATCAATATTAGATGTACCAAATGGATTCATCTTTTTAATACCAAGAATTTCTTCAAGCTTTTTTACCTTTTCAATATCAGGATCAGTATAAACTTTTCCATCAGCAAGATTTAAACTATCTAGCTCAGACTTTTGAGGTTCAGGCTTTGCTGCATTTGTTGGTTTATTTTTTGTGGACTTTTTAGCCATATACTATATTACACAAAATTGATAATATTCAATAAAAAAGGCGTTACCCTTTCGGATAACGCCTAATTTATGACGAACTACTATTTATATTAGACAATCAATCCAACCAAAGCGCGATTGTCGAGAACCATACGGCCCTCTTCAAGAGCGCCATAATAACCAATCTTACCCTGACGTAGAGTATATTGGTCATCAGCGACTAGATTGAATTCTGATCCAGAATCAGCATCAACAGCTACAGCGCGAACGAGTGAATCGCGTGATCTGTCGAGACCAACTACAATCTGCTCAGTAGCGAGGAATTGTTGAGCAGTACCACTATTGGACTGTACAGCGTAGTTATCAGCATAAGCTGTAGCACCAGCGACTGTATCGAAAATAGTGGTGAACTTCTTACCAACACCGAACTCTAGGATTTCCATGATGGAAACTCCGAAGAATTCAGGAATACCAGCCTGACTGAAAACTTGATTACGAATTTCGTCAGTAGCAGCGATAGGAGCGTTTGAAGCTGTCTGTGAAGCAGCGTTACCAGTGGTCAAACTTCCCTTGGTGTTAATTGGGTTGTAAGCCATACCACGAATTTCTTCGATGATTTCTGGAGAAACGATAAGATCGGTTAGACCTCTACGAGCGCCAGAAGGAGTACCACCAACGAATGAAGCGTTGATACGCTTAATCTTGGTGAATAGCTTGTTCAAGTCGTTAAGAACGAAACGACCAGCAGCAGCAGAGCGGAAAACGTGATAATTATTAGCAGCAACGGAATCATTACCAGTTGAAGCTTGAGCTAGAGCAGTCATTACGAGGTTAGCAGAAGTTCTTTCTTGCTTGAGCATGACTTCTTGAGCAATGCGAGTGAAAGACTTGCTAACTACATCCAAGCGGCTCTTAGCGGCGTACTTCTTATCGAAAGCGACAGCGCTGTCGAGACGATAAGTAGCGATCTTTAACTCAGAAGCCAAAGGTTGAACTACGTTCTGAGGAAGACCACCAGCGACACTTTGGCTATAGACCTTGATGTAATCTTCGTCGAAGATATCATAATAGAGGTCTAGAGGAATTGAAGGATTATCTTCAGCATTGAACTGAAGACTTGTGAACAAGTTGGAGATAGTTGGAGCGTTATTAATTACTTCAGCCAATACTGGTCCAATGAATTCAGCCAATGCTACTTGAGCATCGAAGGCTACTTCACGGTTCTTTGAGGCTAGAGCTTTGATTAGCTCAACTTGTTCATCTGTTCTCTTTAAAACGATTTTCATATTTTTAAGTTTTTAAATATTAGACAACGTAGGAAGTTACACAGTCGATTTGGACTAGAGCGTACTTGCCAGTGGTAGTTCCAGCGAAATAATCGCTCTTACCATTCTGAGAAACACGTTGACCAGTTCCCAAAATTCTACCAATGATGCTGGTAGTTCCAGTGATTGGTGATACTAGAGCAGCAGATAGACCAGAAACCTTACCAGCGTTAGCAGAGATAACGAGGTGATTGTTTACAGTCATGCTACCATCTACCCAATCGATAGCTGTATCAGCCAAGGTGAAGATACCCTTAGTAGCTACAGGAACGGCTTGTCCAGTAAGAACAGCTTGCAATTCAGCTCTCTTTACAGGATTATAAAGTAGTCTTTCGCCATTTTCATCAGCGGCGAGAGTTTGATTTAGCGTAATACCGAGAACTGGAGTACCAGCGGTAGCCGCAGTAAATTGTAGAGGTACAGCAGGATATTGAGCAGCTCCCAAGAAAGGATAATCTGCTTTACCTAGTGTATTTGTGATATCGGTAGCTGTGTATTGAATTGGATCTAGATCCAAGTTACCAGCAGATACCTTAACGAAAACACCGGCTGAACCATTACCATTTGTAGATGGGGTGGCATCAACAGTGTCGCTAGCGAACATGTTAATAACATCATTATCGCTATACTGTCTGAATGGATATAATCTTAGTGACATATATTTTTAAAATTTAACGGTTATATTTTCTTTGCTGAAAGCCTTACCTAGTCTTTCTTTCCAAGAAGTCTTTGTTTCAGAAGGAGTAATTGACTGAGCGGGAATAGCTGGCTCTTCGCGTTTGGCATTAGCCAAAGCTGTTTCAACCTCAACTGTCTTTTCGACAACTTCAGTTGGTTGAGTCTTGACTTGACCCATTCTCTTAGCCAATTCAGCTTCTAAACGTTCTTGGAAAATCTTATCTTGATCTAGCTTTGATGCTTTGCTCTTGTGTCTGAATAGAACGGCGACCTTATCTTTATAAGAAGCGAAAGCTTCATCACTATTAGCTAGAGCAGAAACTTCTTTAGCGAGGAACTGACGATCAACTTCGTCAAGATCGTACTCGCTATCTAGTATGTTCATTCTTGAACTATAAAGTTCTTGAGCAGCCTGAGCAGAAATTGTGTTTTCGAGTTCTGCGAGCTTGGCAGCGGTTTCAGAAAGTTTCTTATTATTCTCTTCTAGATCTTTCTTGAATTGTTCGGCTTGAGCGACGGCTTCAGCCTTGGCGATTTCAGCTTTTTCCATTTCGAGCTTAATTTCGTCGTTCTTGAGTTTAATGCTTTCAGCGATTTTAGCAGAAATTGAGGCAACAGCTTCTTCACTAAACTTGACAGAATCTTGCTTTTCAGCGAGAACTGTTTTTAATGCAGATAGTATTTGTTCTAAATCCATAGTTTTAGTTTTGGTATTATTTACAGATTGTTTTTCTTTTTGTGAAAATATTTTATTGTTAAAGCTTAGTAAATCTATGGAATTAACTTCATAAGATTCAGCTTCTTCAGTCTCCATCTCTTCTTCTTCCTCATTTTCTTCAGTATCATCGTCTGAATTTATTGCTGAAGTTCCATCATCAATTACTACTCCTTGAACATCTGCCGCTGGATTAGTAGTGAATCCGATACCTAATGGATAAATACGTCCAGTAACCAAACGGTATACTGGAGTACCATCGTTCATGAATCCAGGTCCATCAAAGCCTTTCAAATATTTTTTAAATTCATCAATTTGCTCTTTTTTAGTAATGATCTCAGCTTGTTTGAGATCTAAACTACCAACAGCAACAAAGTATTCGTTGAAACCAATTTCCCAACTTGCACTTATCTTTTCATACAAAGCTGACTGAGGATCATTTGAGTCCATCAATGCATCAGCGAAGTCGCGATCTACTGTTTTATAAACCACGGCAGCTAAAGCAATATTAAATGGGTTAAGAGTGTCTTTTACATCTTCATCAGATAATATTTTATTTTCTCCATAAGAAGAAAAAGCAGAATTGACAATATGCCCAACGACTCTTTGCTTTTTATGTTCAATATTCGTTGGCTTATGAATAAAATATTTCTTAAAAGCAATTGCAGTATTTGTATCAATACCGTCACCGTTCTTATTGAAACGATTTACAACAGCAGCATTAAATGCAGCACCAACCAAGTCAACATTTTTTTCTAAATTAACTGAAGAAGGAATAATTGACTTGAGAGGTTCCAATGAAGCTTGTGACAAGAGAATATTCTTATCAAAATTCAATGAAGCCGTAACAATATTGTCAAATTTTGTCTTATAAAGAAACATAATATTAGATTTTACACGGAATATTTAGTGCTGTGATATAAAAGACCCGCAGCATATGTATCTAAATCATGTTCTGAAGCGGTATTTTGAATTTCAGTTAATATTCCTAATGTGTCTAATTTGTTAGGATCGTTTAAAACTTCCGAAGCTACGCTTGACCAATTATCTGATTCGGAAGCTAAAATAATTGCTTCAGAAATTCCTTGAGCTAGTTTCTTTTGTTCTGAATTTAAATTCTTTTTGGCGTATTTCTTTTTTAGCCCCGCTTCAACAATAGAATATAAATCTTTTGTCTTTTCCATAACCTTCGCAATTGCATCTTTAGCGTAAACAGAAGCTTTGGCACCAACAGGACGACCTCTTTCTGTTGGAGTGGTTGTCTTTTTCATTGGAGGCTTTGTTCCTCCACCAGTTGGAACTTCTGGCATAGCTGGAGGAATAACAGGAACGCCGCCAACGATTGGATTGTAATACCCCTTCTTTCTTTCTTCGACGAATTTTTGTTGAGCAATACCTAATTCTTCTTGAGTTGGATATATACCTGTTTCGATAACCTTCAAACCTTCTTCTGGTGGCAATATTCCAAGTTCCATCATGCGAGTTACAACGCGATTAAACTGTGTTTCATCTTTGATAGAAACTTCTTCGAACTTAGCAATTGGACACTTACCTTTAAATCCTAGATTACGGAATATTAATTCCATTTCAGGTTGCAAGAAATCATTCAAGAAAGCTTTTCTAGCTTCTTTTAGTCTTTCGAAAAATACTTGAGCTTTTACTGTAGTATTAGCAAACTTTTCTGATCCAATAAGAATATTTTGTAATCCTTCTTTGATGTCTTCGTTAACGACTTTGTATTTTTCATATCCCAAAACTTTATTCATGTCAGGAATAATGAATTCAGCTTTTGTTGTATAGTCAGCAACCAAAACACGACCAACAGATTGATTGCTTAAAAGACTTTGCATGGCTTTTATGTTTTTATGGTTGATGCCGCCTTTAGCTGGCTCAGTTCCCATAGTTATCAACAAGATTACATTCTCAATTGTGCGACAAATAGCTTGATCAATCTTTTTCATTTCCATTTTAAAATTGATATCATCAAGAACCGCGAAACCAAATGGTACGGCAAATGGTTCATAGTCTTGTTTCTTATAAAAAGAATAAATAATATCAGTAGGATTCAATTGAATCTTCAAACCATCTCTAGCCCATTGCCCTAATCTAATTTTTTCTTTTGTTTCGTCGTCTAGACTTTCAAAAACAGTTTTATCGTGTTCGTTTTTTGGTGATCTTAGTCTTTCTAATTCATATTCAGAAAGTATTTTCTGATAAACAACTTGATGCCAAGAGCTAGTGTGATTTGTTGTTAGATAAAATGGATTGAGTAGTATATATTGAACAGGAACTAAGTTCTTTACATCGTATGGTGTTGGATAGTTATACAATTTAATATCTGTATTATACGAAGATCCATCATACGAAGCGTATGTTTCCAAAAGCTTTTGAAAGTCATCGATTTCAAACTTAGCGTTGATCTTATAAAAGAATACGTTACCACTACGATAGTATTCGCGAAAGTATTGATCTTTTACATTCCACATTCTTGTATACTTCATCCACTTGGTGAAGAAGTCTTTAGCTTTTTGACTTCCACCTTCTAAATAAATTTCGGCGTTAGCAAATTCAGACATGATATCAACTGCATTTCTGAAAATAGCTACGTTGGCATAAGCTTTCTGACATAATTCGATAGCATCGCGGATATTGTATCCATTAATAGACATTTCAAATGGCAACATGCCTTCTCTAATGTTACCATATTTATATATCTTTGGTCCTACATAAGCTAGATTTCTACGAAGATTGGTTGTTTCACCAGTTCCAGTTCGTTCGTATGTGGAAGCTGTACTTTGCTCGTAAAACGGGTCGCCAACAAGCGAAGGTTCTGAGTAATCCTTTAATAAAGCGTCCAAAGGTGCTGATTGATTCTCATCTGCCTTTGAAAACTTACTCCAATAATCTGATCTTTTATTATATTTGCGACTCATGTTAATAATAGTTACACATTGTAACTTTGAAAGTGACTTTTTAACTTTAAGCTATAAACATAGGCTCAAAAGTTTCTGTAATATCATCAACCTGAGTATTACCCATATCAAAATATATTTTACAAAGCCAATTACCTAATACTAATGCTGAATAACTATCTTTTCTAGGTTTATCTGGACCAGATTTACGTTTAAGATTAGCTGGAAGATCGAAATTTTGCATACCTTGTGCAGAAGTTGTTATTTGTATAAGAGCGCATTCTGTTTTTGTAAGCATAATCATATCTGATAAATGTTCTACAAAGTCAATCATTTTAGCTTCTTCATTTTCTTTTTCACTATCTAAAGCGTTAGAGAATTTGAGATCACTAATGCCAATATGTTTTTTAGTTTGGCTTCTGAAGTTGTCATCAATAGCTCTGCTCGCGAAATATGTGCGACGATGATCAAAGTTTGCTTGCAGCAACTCGTTAGCCAAACGTATCCAACCAGAAGTTGGCTTTCTCAAGAATACATATTTATAATCTGATTTATTATATTCACTTTTTGCAGCATAAAGATTCTGAGCATACTCTTCTGGACGCTCAAATTCTGTAACTATTGATTTCAAACTAATCTTAGCGTCTTTGAATAGTTCGCTTTCATTGCAAGAATTCATAAACTGAACACCACCGTTATAGTCCATACAAATTCCTACTACATTGAAGTTTTGCAATAGATATAAGAAATATTTAATATGATCTTTTAGCGCAGATCCTGAAAGAGCATAAGAATGTACTAATGTATTGATTTGTTTTTCTCTGTTAATCTTTAATACTTGAATAGCGAAATCGTCCGACGATTCAGTTTCTGACCAAGAAGGGTCAACCGCTAATACATATTCATCTTCTGGATTTCCAACGACTTCAACAGCAGGTAATTCACCATCTGGCACTGTACACAAAGCCATTTTAGAAATTTTAAAATATCCAGAACTATCATCACTAAATTGTGCGCCAAATTCTCGCAAGAATTGCGACTCACTCATTGTTGCTTTAGCTTGATTGATTAGATTCTGATCATACAGTTGAACTGGAGCGCAATCGTAAGAAAACTGCATGATGCAACGCTTTGTTTTTTCATTGTTTTTAGGATTAAATATTAAGTTATCATATTGCTCATATAACTTATATAAATATTCAAATTTAAAAGACGCAGAAGACAATGCAATCAATTTATTATTAGGCCATATATATCTATCGTTCTCAGTCATTTCTCCTTTAGCAATCAATTGTGTTTCTAAGTTATACAACTCTTCTCGCTGAGTTGGATTTTGTACCACAGATAAGAATGGTACAATAACTTCATTATAAATACGTTCAGGCATCAATAAAAACTCGTCAATAATAATACGATGAAAGCGGAATCCACGCAGCTTTTCGCCATCACCTAATGGCAATGCACGAATGCGGCTTTTTCCAATCTCCATTACCCATTCATCATTAGACTTAGATATTTTTGTGATACATTGCTTTAAAAGATACGCTTCTGGTTTTGCTGCAATATCTTCTATCTTTTTGAAGATCATTTTTGACTGACGAAACGAGCGTGACAATATACCAGTCTCAACCCCCTGATTTAATATTGCATCAAGCACAGCATAAATACCAGTGGTATAAGATTTACTCATACCACGCGACCATACTCCTAAAAAATAATCACTTTCCAACATGCCTTTGATAGCCATGTGTTGAAAAGGAAATAATTTTACGCCAGTTATTAGATCTGTAGCGAAAGTAGTATTATTGCGAAGAAATTGATAAAATAATAACTTCGCTTCTCGCTCTTCTAAATAACCAGAAATCTTCGCTAACTCCTCATTGGAAATGAGCTGCGATTTCCTTGGTACTTGGTTGCCTGTTTCCCAACTCATTGTCTAAAAAGTATTGAATATCTACCTGCCACAGTGACTTACCATGATACAACAATTTAGGTATAATATCTAAAGATTTATTTCTGCTACCTGTAAATATAAATTGTATATGTCTAGGATATTTATGGCATAAGTTACGCATATTATGAAAAACGTATTCTAAATTTGTTTTTCTATTATACTTCTTTTGATTGAAAAGAATTGTATTAATATTGCTTTCTACAACTACAAATAAATAACAATCAAGCTCAACAGCTTTTATCAATTCTCTTTCAAATCGTTCAATGCCTGAAGCCATCGTTCCTAAAAAGTCAGATTCACTTTTTCTATCCACAAATGTATTAGTAAAATATTTTCTGTCTGCTATTAGATAATCACCAACAAAGATTTTTTCTACCTTTGACTTAGGAAACTCTAAAGGATCTTGTTCTCTCGTATCCACAAGAATTGGCAAATGCGAAACATTGGTATTCTTAAAAGCTTCTGGTAAATTTTTATTAAATAAAGGTTCAATATTTAATAACTTACAAGCTGAAGTATAAGAATTAAAATGTTTCTTATAAATATTCAAACTAGGCATATCTAAAGTTATCAATTCATTATGAAACGGCGCAAAATGATATTGTTTTTCATCAATTCTTTTCTTTAGAATATTTAAACATTTAATCTTAACGGTTTCTTCGTTTTCTGACTTTTCCCATTTAAGAAATTCGCCGTAATCAATAAATTCTGTTTCAAAATATTGCTTTTTATTTTTAAATGGTATTTGCTGCCTATAATACAAAGAATGTCTAGGATAATATTTGCAATAATACTCAGCTTGATAAAGATTATGCTTTTTTAAATGAGCATGAAAAGACTTATCATTTGTGAAAGACTCGCTACAGATTTTACACTGAATCATATAGCATCTTCTTTAGAAATTCCCAAAATTCTAGCTTTCCATGCAGACATATTCTCTAAACGTTCAGCTTCTTCCTTGATTGTACGCTTTTGCATATCTGCAATTTGAATCATCATTTTGCGTTCTTGTTCGTCTTGAAATAATTCCACAAGATTTAGAATAGAAGCATTCTTTTGATGAGTTTGCTCGACTCTTTTCGAGCGTTCGCCGTTTAGTTTTTGGATACTCTTGTCAATACGACCAGCACATTGATTATACTCTTCTGAAATAGTCTTTAATACTTCAGTCAAACGCATTGTAAAATCTTTTTGATCCTGCGTTTCATTAAACATGTCGTTGATTTTATTCTTTTTAATATCAATTTGGCGCAGATTAATATAATCCATGCAAACATTGATGTATAAATTTATTTCATCAACTGTTAGATCAGGCTTGTCCCAAACTGAACGAACAAACTCAGCTTCAAATAACTCTTTGTCTGTAGAGCTATTATAAGAATCATAATTACCAACAAATCTGGGACTTGATAAATAAGTTAATAATTTTTCCATGCATTTTCTGTGCTGCAAAGAAAGTTTTTCTTCTGATATACTTTGTCCCGCCCATTTATTTACTTTATTAATTACTGTTTTGATGGAACGAGGAACAGAATATTTGTCTCCCACTCCAGACTCGTTATCTACAAGAAAATCAGGATACTTTTCTTTTATATATTTTTGAACTGCCCTGTATTCTGGAGTAATAAATATATTTATGTTTTCTAGTCCAACAAATTTCTCATGAAATATTAATTCCGTTACTTGTCTGGGGGTAATTCCTGTTTTTATATTTTGATCAATGAATTCACAGTTTTCTTTTGATAGTATTTCTATCGTTTGGGTAGGCTTTGGCTTTTCTTGTTTCTTCGTGAATCCAGTTGTAATTAAAAAATCTCTAACCGCTTTAGCTTCTTTAGATCTACCTGTTAGATCTTCTTTATTAAAAACTAGATTAGCCAACACAACATAATCTTGTGTTCCTTCGTTTATTTTTCTTAGAATAAATGCTTTGTTTTCGTCAGTTAACATATTAAGAAGAAAATATATCGTTATCTTTCAGCAAATTCTGCGCTTTAATATATAGCATTTTTTTTAAATTTTTTATTTGCTTATAGCCAGCTTTTCTACCTTTTTCACTAGTTTTAAATCGTAAGATTTTAGCTACTTGATCATCCGTTAAGTTATCTATAAAAAACATTTTATAAACAAAAAAGTGTTTGTCGCTTAAATTGGTTTTCATTAAATCGTGCAGCTTATTTTCGGCTTTTTTATAATCATGACTTGCGCTAGATTCGAAGTTCATGAAATAATTCTTATGATTTTCTAAGCTAACTGTTATTTTTACATCATATGCAGACTTCTTTATCTTTTCCCACTTAGCGTATAAAGGGCATTCGTTACATTGTTTACCGCTAGTAGTAAATCCACAAGACATTTCTGCACCTGTGTCGCCTTCTTTATTTTGATTGAATGGACAAGACAAACATGGACGAGCAAAACTTGTATAATTATTTCTGATGATGTTTCTTATTTGATTTGTAACTATACGATTTACCCAAGGCTCTATCGCTCGCGATTGATCCCATAGATGCCATTTTTTATATATATGGAGCTTTATTATTTGCTCTATATCTTCAAAATCAAACCAAGTAATCGCTTTTAATTTCCATTTGTTTTTTCGCTTCTTGATTACTTGGTCGATTATTTCATACATGTCTTCAAATTTTTTCTTTTTACGATTCATCAATATCCTGAATAGGTCGCGAACTGCACTCTTTCAGAGACTGTGCTAAAAATTCTTCTTTAGACAGTCTTCTATAATTATTATTTGCTCTTACAGATACTCTTTCACTAGGATCTACAGGAGGAGCAGTAAATAAGTCTTTTCCAGAATATTTATTACCTGCTGGCTTTTCAATTTCATAGTGCAACTTAGAAGGTCTTACAAATGTTGTTGGAATACCATCTTCATCAACGTCACTTGACTGATTCCTAGATGTATTTCTGGCGGATAGCTGTTGTTGAATAGATGGTTTAGTCATATTAGCAAATCCTCCTAATGAATTACCGCAATTAGTACAAAATTTAGATCCTAGTACATGCTTAGTTCCGCAACTTGAACAGTAAATATTACTCATACGTTTATTATATCAGTGTATATTTGTTTTATCTAATTTCTTGAAGACGCTAACGATATATTTCAGAATTTCGCTACGCATAATATCTTCTTCATCAAATTGAAAACAATAAATACCGCGCTCTTCACTTTCTTTATTATTAAAAAGATCATACACCCTCATGAAACCAGATTTGTTGCCAATATCTGATTGCATTGCATCGCCGCAAATAAACATCTTGGTGTTTTCTCCAATACGAGTAAGAAGAGTGATTAATTCTTTACTACTATAGTTCTGAGATTCATCAGCAATAATAATCTTATCATTCCAAGTAGCTCCTCTCAAGAAGTTGATAGGAAGAGCTTCGATAAAACCATTGGTTTCTAAGTATTTAGATTGAGACATTGGCAATAACTCATCCAATTTATCATATAATGGCATCATAAACGGATTGAACTTTTCATCTACAGTTCCAGGCAATGAACCTAACGCTCTTTCACCTGATTCAGCGATTGTTCTAATATATTTTAGCTCTGACTTTGGATTCATATTAAGAATATGAAGCGCACAATATACAGCTAAAAATGTTTTAGAAGAACCAGCAGGACCATTGATAAAAATAATCTTTGTATTCTTATCGAAGGCTATCTGAGCGAAGCTTTTTTGTTTGTCTGTTAAATTGAAGTTTCTAATATTTAATTTAACCGATCTAAAATGATTATCAGCAATAATTTCGTTAAGATCTTCTTTTTCTTTTTGAATTTTCTTCTTTTTGGTTGACATGTTGTTTAGGAATTTACACTATATTGTATGGTTTTTCACTGTTTGAGCGTTCCATATTCACCGACAAGAAAAGATATTTCTTTGTGCGCCTTCGTTCAAAAGGTTTATAAATTTTGTGAAGAAATGACTAAAAGAGGTCATACTGTTTATCATTATGGTCATGAAGACTCTAGTGTTAATTGCACAGAACATATTAATGTTATTAATAATGATATATTAAAACAGAGTTATGGCAACATAAATGATTGGAAGAATAAAGGTTTTGATCAAAACGTAAATACAAACGCGGTTAAAATTTTTAATGAAAATTGTACGAAAGAATTAAATAAAAGAATTAAATCAGATAAAGAATTTATATTATGCTGGTTTGGATTTGCCCACGAATCATGCGTAAAACATTTTTATAATAAAGCGATTGTAGTAGAACCAAGTATTGGTTATGATAGCATGTTTGCGCCCGTCAAAATATTTGAAACACATAGTCAAATGCATAAAATGCACGGCCATTCATGCACACACATAGGTTTAGGATCTGAATTTGTAGTTTATCCAGGTTTTGATCCTAATGATTTTTTATATAAAAAAGAAAAATCAAATACGGCTTTATTTCTCGGCAGAATTATAGAAGAAAAAGGGGCTAAACTTGTATATGATATATGTAACGATTTAAAACAAGATATAATTTTTGCTGGCCCAAACATACTTGGTTTAAAAGATACTAAATATTGTCAATTTGTTGGTTTCGTTGATCCTATTAAGAGAATGTATTTACTCAGCGAGGCTAAGTTTCTATTGGCTCCTTCATTATTTATTGAACCGTGTAATTGGACTATCATTGAAGCGCAATTTTCTGGAACCCCAACTATAACTACAAATTTTGGAGGTTTTACGGAGACTGTATTGCAAGGAGAAACTGGACTAAGATGTTCAAGCGCAAATGATATTATTTACGCTATACAAAATATAGGTAAATTTATTAATCCAGAAAATTGCTATAAAAATGCTATTTTAAAATTTACATTAGAAAAGCAATGTGATTATTATCAGTATATTTTTCGTAACCTATCTTCAACTCAGACAAATTAGTATTAAAGAATTTCTTTTGAAAATTTTCTTTAGCTATGTGTCTTTGATAATTACAATAATCGACATAACGAGCGGTCACTTCGTCATTTTTAGCTTTATCTACGGCTTCAAAAGTTAATAAATTAGCTTTGACCATGTTTTTATATTCTTCTGAGTATATCATGGATAACCATTTTTCTGATTCGAATTGATTTTGTAAATGTGACCAACAATTTAACCAAGCTTGATTGTTATTAGAAGATTTTTGTTTTTTTACTTCTAGAATACTTAGATAATCAAAAGCATAAGCTTCATCGACTTGAAGTGAAATCATAATAAAAAATTATTATCGTAATAATACTAATAAATACGATTAATATATCTAATAAATATTATATTTATTTATAATATAATATGTATATGGACCATGAGCAGACCAGTAATAACATAAAGATAAATCAGAATAAATTGCATCTATTAAATCTTGATTTTGAATTTTTTTATGATTATGATTTATGTAAATAACGACCTCTAAAGGTTTTTTTGATCTTATGATTTTAAAAAGCTCTTTTATCTCAGATAAATCATAAAAACATGTATTTATTATACAGTATTCAAAATAATGATCTATATTATTAATTGTTAAATACTTATCATAATATAATTTATATAAATCAGTAAAATCATTTTTTGAATTTGTAAAAAAATTAATTTTTTTAGATTTGGAATCAAAATTAAATGCGCTCATTAAAAAAGAATTTGCATCATCAAATAAATTTTTTTCCCATGTCTTTACTGATTTTCCTATTAAATCGTTTTGATTAATAAAATCTTTACTGAGTTCTAAAGCTAAATTTTTCCTATTAGAATAAATGTCAGTCGATGAACTTGTGCTGCCATCTCTGCGAATAAAATCATATAAATTTCTTTTTATATTTAAGTAATTGCCGTATTTCTGCATCTGAACGTAAAACATATGATCTTCAAGATAACAATAATATTTCTCTTGATCAGGTAAATCTAAAGCCATAAATCTAAAATTTGGTAAATTTTTAATAGCCCTGAGATTACCCCAAACATTACAACCATCATGTAATTTTTTATTATTGTCTAAATCAGCATAAGTGTCTAAATATAATAAAGAAGGATATTTTCTCTCTTCGTTAAAAACCCAACTAGCTTCGCAAGAAGCAAAAACTATATTATCATCTTTATGATCTAGTAGTATTTGATTATACACTTCTAAACAATTAGGCAAAAGTCTGTCATCTGAGTCCATCATCATAAAATAATCACAATCGACTGGAACAAATTTATTTATATCTTTGACTATTTCAGATTTATAAGCTTGATTGAAGTATAAAATATTATTATTTTCCTTGCAATATTTTAATAATATTTCTTTAGTGTTGTCGCTACTTCCGTCATCTGAGACAAACCAAATCCAATTTTTATAAGTTTGATTGATTACGCTTTTTATGCATGAATCTATGTATTGTTCCGAATTAAAAAATGAAGTTAATAAACAAAATTTAAGATTCATAGTGCATTTATATTATTAATTAATAAATCGATTTGAGTCTTCATCATATCAAAACTAATTGATTTAGAACATTCGAAATTTTTATTTTCTGGACACCACGCCCAATCTTTAGCGTTGAAAATATATTTTTTATTAGTAAAGCAATTAGTGCAAACAAATTTATTCTGAACTATATAGTCATTAGAAAACTCAAAATTTGGATTTACAGAATTATTAATTTTAATTATTTTTTTATTTAATGCCCAAGATATCCATGATAAACCCGAGCTTAAACCAATAAAAAATTCACAATTATTTATTATGTCTATGATTTCATCAAGAGAATGCTCTCCAGCAAAATAATCAACATTATCTGGGCAAACGTTAAAATATTTTTCGATACCAAAACTATAATTTTTATCGACACAAACCACTTTATATCCTAAAGATTTTAAATACGATACTGTTGTTTTCCAATCATCGTTATTCCAATATCTTGATTGAGATGTGGATTGTATAGCTATACATACATATTTATCAAAAGGTAATTTTAATTTATTAGGTATTTTAATTTTTGTTTTAACTTCTTTCCAAGTTAATCCTAAAATATCAAAAGCAATTTCTTGAAGATTTGAATTACGCCAATCAGTTCTAGATAAATTTTTATTATCAGGCGCAAAACATCCAATTTTATATTGAGAATAATAATCAGCATTTATTACATCAGAGTAATTATAAAAATTTATATTTGGATATTCCGATTTGAATAAAAACTTTCTAGGACCATAATAATCAATTTTACAATTATGATTTTTTTGAAATTCATTGATGGCAGCAATCCAAGATATTGAATCTCCTAAACTAGCAGATTCATTGACTATTTTAACTCTTTTACCATCTAAATCGTGATTAAATTCTGATGTTAAATTTGTATTTAAATTTTTTACAATAATTTTCCAATTACAATAGTATTCAATAGAACAACTTGTCCACATATTTACATTTAAATTAGTTTCATAATGTAAAATACCAGTATCTTTATCTAAAAATTTTATATTATAAAAACAATCATCATTGCCTAAAATTTCTATTTTGGGAGTTGGAAAGTAAGTACAAATGATATTATTATTTTCTACATCAGTAAATTTAAAATTATTTAATAAAGGTTTAGCTTTAGAATTTATATGATCTTGAACATTATTTTTCGATATAAATTCTACATTATTTATGTTTCTATATTTATTTTGAATTGTAGGCCAATCGTTTATAAAACATTTCATGTCCCAAGAAATAGCTTCTTTTAAAGCTATCGGATTCAATTCTTCGAAAGACGGCATAATAAATAAATCCATGCATGACATAAAAATATCAACATCATTTCTTTCGCCCCATATTTTACAATTTATTTGTTGTTTATCTATGTTACATTCATCAATATAACATAAATTTCCTACGAAATGAAATTGAACTTTTTTATCAATTAGATTTTTAGCTAAATCAAATGTATATTTTTGATTTTTATTTTTATTGAATAAACCAACCTGCAAAACATGAAAATAATTAGGATTTAATCCTAAAGAAATTAAAGTTTTATTTCTATCGGGTCTTATATTTTTTGATAAATCACATTCAACTAATCTTACATTATCTGTGAAAGATTTAATTATATCATAATGATATTGAATTACAGGCCAAAACTCATCAGGCATAAAACGCTTGTCTTTAAAAACTGTATTTTTAGCATGAGAAGTTTCATATATTTCATATTTTCTGTTTTTATCGTATAAAAGAGATAAGAAATTATCAGACATGCCTTTGATAGCAAAATTTTCAGCCACTTCATTCAAGTGAATATAATTTGGCTGAAATTTATTTATTAACTCAATAACTTCTTTTTCTTTTTGTGAAAAATAATAAGAGTCATTTTCATAAGATCCTAAAGATATAAAATTATCTTCACCAACTAATTCAATTACAGAATTTCTTTGAACATTATATTGCCAACTATATAAATTCCATTCAATTACTTTTATCTCATAACTTTCTTTAATTTTATCGGAGATGAGCCACTCTAAATATTTTGGACTACCTCCGGTTGATAAATGCGGCGTAATAAAAAGAAATTTCTTTTTTTCATTTTTTGAATTATTCATTTCATCAAACGAAATACAATCAATAATTAATTGCGGACTTGGATGGCATTCAAAACTACTTTTATCTTCTAAACATTTTATAAGAGGAGGAATTCCTTGGATAGTTTTCCATTCTTTAACACCATATTTAATATCAGAAGCGCAAAATATATCACACGAACCACTTATATATTTATATTTATAAGATTGAGAGTTGTTTCTGTATGGTGCGCGTAACTTATTATTTATTGAAGAACCTAATTGTAATATTTCAGTATCAGTAGTACCAGCTAAATGTAATAAACCAGAATCCATAGTCACAAAATATTTTGATTTGTTTATAACATGCCAACATTGTGAAATAGACAGTTTATTAGTTAAATCCAAACCCTTTTTAAAATTTAATTTTTTCGTAGGCTTGTCCACATTGAAAAAACCAGTTTCATTACCGTTTTTTCCTATTAAAACAACAGGTATATTTTTATTATTTAATTTATTTATTAAAATTTGCCAATTTTCATCAGAGTATGTACGAGAAGGCCAAGTGTTTGCAACGTGTAGACATACATAATCGTTCGGTAAGTTTTCTATTTCAATATAAGCATCAGGAATATAATCATATTCCATTTCTTTTTCATTTAATGTGAAGCCTAAATCTATCGCATGAAATTGCCGAATATCAATTGTATTGTGTTTCTTTTCGACTCCATATTTATTCTTTTCACCACCAACTCCTAGAAAAGTATTAAACGTTTCTTTATAAAATTTTTCATTTATCGAATCTGAAAAAGAATATATTTTATCTACATATTTATTATTTTTAAAAAGATCAGGATGATGAGTTATAACATCTATTTTTTTATTGTATGAGTTATATAACTTTCGTAATGTAGGAGTTGCGGCAATAGTATCACCTAAAGATTGAGAATGTATTTTTAATAAATAATTATTAGTCATGTAGTCTTTGATATAATTATATTCATTGTCTGAAACTTTACCATGATAAAAAAATAAATTTTTTAAATCATTTTTCGCAGGAATCAAACACCACGTTTGCAAGAAATATTTTTCATATCTTGCGTTACTCAAACATTCCATCATTTCTTTTATTTTCTGAAAAGATAAATCATAGTTTTCTGTATTATATGGCAAATTTATTAAGCTTTGACTTAAATCAATCAATTTATCTTTCTTCCACAATATACAATTGGCAACTGTTTCTTCATGAAATGGAGTATAAATTTTCCAATTTTTTATTATCTCTGGAATAGAACATATTTCGCACCATTGCTTAATAAAATCTAAACACTTATTATTAAATAAAAATACGCCAGTTTGAACATATTGTTTTCTTGAATTTAAATCATAATTTAGAAATTTTATTAATTTACTTTCTAAAGTTAAATTTAGATCAAGTGAATTACCTATAAAAGGATCTCCAGCTCCATTCATTATCAAATATTCATAACAACATCTATTCATTAACGGATAATCAATTATGTTATCAGCTTGTTTAAATATGTTATCGCAATTAAGAGTCGCTAAACAATCCGCGTCAAGATAACAAAAATTGTCATTATTATATTTTTGAATATTTAATAAATGATCAACAATAAACGGCTTAAAAAAAACATTAAATGCTTTATAAGAATCGTCTTTTGCGGTATTTAAAGAATAATCATCAAATAATCTATTGTTTTTTCTGGAATCATATCTGATACAAATTACATTATTAAATTTAGACTTATAATCAAAATCAACTGTATAAAAGATTATTTTATAATCACTGAAGATAGATAATGTTTCAAACAGTCTTTCGGCGTATTTCAAAAATGTAGAATCGCAATGAGTAACGTAATAATTCATTGATTTAATAATTTAGATAATTTATTTATATCCGCGCAAGAATGACGCACTTCTTTCTTTGCTTCCTTGTATATTATATTATTGCCAAACTGTTTTGCAAGAGAATTTATAGAAATAGAGTTGCCGGTTCCGATATTAAATATCTCGTTCTTAACCATAAGAATAGATAGTCTAGAGATATAATTACATACGTCATTTACGCTTATAAAATCTCTAGTTTGTTCGCCGTCTCCATAGATAACCAGCGGTTCTTTTTTCTGAGCGGCGATATTAAATGCAGTTATCACTCCAGCATATTGCGGATTCTGTCCAGCGCCATATACATTAAAGAATCGCAGTATTAAATAATCAATGCCCCACAACTGACAATACATTTGTATATACTTTTCGGACACTAACTTATCTAATCCGTAAGGGCTATTCGGTTCTGTAACATCTGTTTCACTAACTGCGCCTTCTTTATTACCATATACTGCTGCGCTAGATGAGAATATAAATTTCTTTATATTGTGGAGTTTGGCGGCTGATAACATTTTTATAGTCAAGAATGTATTATTGCCAAAACAGTTTACTGGATCGTCGAATGATTTCGGCACACTTACCATTGCAGCAAGATGAATAATACAATCTTTATCATTAAATATACTATCGTTAATGTCGATATCTAATATGTCTATGATTTTTTGCCGATGATCAGGGAGTGCGGGGCTGGGAATTTTATCTAGATTGTATATTTCGTGTCCATCATTCAATAGCCTATTTATTAAATGAGTGCCGATAAAGCCGCTGCCGCCAGTAATCAATATTCTCATATATTGTATTCTATGTTATTTTCCGTATTTAAGTATTCAATAGCGTTATAAAGAATAGAAATATTATCATCGAATCTACCAATTCCTAAATTACAACTGTTACATATATAGCCGCGAAATGTGTTATCAAAGTGACAATGATCTAATATCCATGATGTTGTATGTTTTTTGCATATCGGGCAGTTGCCGGGAGGAGGTGGGGGGTTTTGAGACCGTAGGTTTCGGCGCAATGAACTGAGTTCGTTATTGCATGACTTGCAAGTGTTCTTTCTGCCAGCGTCACTTGTGGAAAAGAATGGGAATTCACTTATGTCTTTTTCGTTTTTACAATTGCGGCAGACTTTTGTACACATTTATAGTATATTGTATATGTAAAAGCTTTGTTTTTTATTTTTTTGTTTTAGAAAATATATGGCTCGGATTTTTTTTGTGTTTTTTATAGGGGATTATGGCTTGTTTTTGTTTTGTTTTTTTTAATAGGGGAGAGGGGGGTATGGGTTGTGTTGTTATTGATATAAGAAAGAGTAGATATGAATAATAGATATAATATGTAAGTTAGATATATTGGAGGATATATAAGATAGAATAAAATGAGTTGAG
>Ga0208050_1000090_pt1 | contig 21497 bp, 27 predicted proteins | sample LakMenEpi13Jun10_FD_150691 | JGI IMG/M metagenome (GOLD analysis project Ga0208050, IMG submission 150691) | Freshwater microbial communities from Lake Mendota, WI - 13JUN2010 deep hole epilimnion (SPAdes) | ecosystem: Environmental > Aquatic > Freshwater > Lake > Epilimnion/Euphotic zone ... | reverse complement strand
TACTACGATATTGTGGTGAAGGAGATATTATTATTGATCATGGCAATAGCAATTTTAAGGACAGTCGGAAGAGAGCAGAACGACTTGCAAAGCAGGGCATCCAGTATATTGATTGCGGCACTAGTGGTGGTGTTTACGGTTTGGATCGTGGATACTGTCTTATGGTTGGAGGTGGAAATACTGCAGTCGCCACTTGTGCAAAGATATTTGATGCACTTGCCCCAGGAATCAGTGCTGCCAAGAGGACTCAATTTAACTCAGATGTAACATCAGCAGAGTTTGGTTGGTTACATTGTGGTGGCCCAGGTGCAGGACACTTTGTAAAGATGGTACATAATGGTATCGAGTATGGTATGATGCAAGCATACGCAGAAGGATTTAATATTATCAAGAACGCTAATGCAGGTGCTAAGTATGTTAAAGAAGGAGATGCAGAGGTTGCTCCAATGGCAGATCCAGAATCCTATTGCTATGATATTGATGTTGCTGAGGTTGCTGAGTTATGGCGTCGCGGTAGCGTGGTTGGGTCTTGGTTACTCGATCTTACTGCTGATGTGCTACGCAGGGATGGTAGCCTTAAACAGTTCTCTGGAGGCGTATCCGACAGTGGTGAGGGTCGTTGGACTGTTTCTGCCGCTGTGGATCTGGGGGTTCCCGCTCCTGTTATTACTACTGCGCTATTTGAGCGATTTAACTCACGCAATCTCGGATCATTCGGAGCAAAGATCCTAAACGGAATGCGTTATATGTTTGGTGGGCATCATGTTAGATAATTAAATAATATGGGGATGTTTGGCAATTGATTAAATAGTAATGTAAATAGAAATATACTATGGCATTATTTGCTTCCCCTACTGGTTTTGGTCCTGTCTGTGATTATATCTTTTCTGGTCAAATCGCAGATGGACCAATTCAGTCTGTAGAGATATTGTCATCTCCCAGTATCAATACTGAATTGTTTACTGCTATCTTTGCGGATATAACCGATCAAGAAGAAGCAGAAAGTGGTGGAATATTAGAACCTAGTATTAGTTTAGATAAACAAATATCAGCATTAGTTCCTGGATTTTTTGGTTCAGTTTGTGATAGAAGTGTTGATATTGAAGAGCAACTTCCAGAAATTGAAGATAATTTAGATACTCCTATTATTAAATTAGAAGAACCAACCGATCCTCCAATACTTGCACTTACAACTCAAAATACACAAAGAAAACCAAATCTTTGTAGAACTGTTAGGTTATCTAACTTCACATCTTCGACTAATTTAGGTCCAGTTTGTGATAAAAATGCAGAATTATTTTCCTCATCTGGAGATTTAAGTAAGGACTCTATTTTATTATGTCCTGATGGCGCAGAAGGAACTCCAGATGGTGATGATGAACCAGACAAGTTGGGTACTGATCCAGCTCCAGATAATCTTCCTCCAGAGTGGCCATTACCAAAAGTTCCAGGAATTAGGTGCTATGAGATAGCACCAGGATCTACTGTTTGCTATCCAGATTTTCTTCCCGATGATCTTGGAAATTCAATGGTTGATCCACTAGGTAGGAAGAGAAGGAATAATACTTATAGAAGTTCTTTATATTGTGGAATATTAGAAGACTTTGGAAGTTGGGGAGTATATGAATATGTTCTTCCAAATACTACAGATAAAGTAACAGTATCAATGTATGGTGCTGGAGGAGGTGCTGGTGGTTCTGATCAAGGACAAACATTCAGTACAACTAGGAGTGCCAATAATTGTGGTGGTACTGGTTCTGAGATGAAGTTGGAAATTTTATTAGATCCAACTAGAATAAATGTAATAACTGCAGTTCTAGGGCAAGGTGGTAAGGGTGGATCCAATCATATTAATGATTCCTTAATGACTAGGCATGTTTTTAATCGTGGTGGGAGAGGTGGTCATCCTGGTCCTAGAGGTCTATCTGGTGGCGGTGGAAGCGGAGGAGGTGCTACAGATCTATACATCAACGGAAGACTTGTTGCATCTGTAGCAGGCGGTGGAGGAGGTTCTGGGCAAGGATGCTGGGGGTTTAATCCATCTGCTCCAGGGAAACCATATGCAAATTGGGTAACTCCAGCAGCATTAGAAGTATCCAGGTATCCAAAAATATTAAGTCTCCCAATGCAGATCGTGGATACACACCCAACTTGGTCTGACTTTATGAAACAGTATGTGGTCTGGCCAAGTTTTGGGCAGGAACCTAGATTGGGTGAAGTTTTTGATGCAAGATTGAATCTTGAGTTTCCTGTATCTGGCACATATACTTTTGATGTTGCTGCAGATAATGCTTTGGCAGTATATATCTCTCCGTATACTCCAGTAACTCCAAATCAATTTATCACTGATCCATATACTGAGATCTTTAATGGTGGAACAAGTGGTATTCCAAGTTGGTCTGGTGCTGAAGATAGTGGAGTGCCACCATCAACACCACCGTCCACATTAGATTCATTTACTTTAGTTGGATTTACAACTAACTTCAGTCAAAATCCACCAGTCAATTTTACATATAATATACCTTCTGCTGGTAGATATGTTCTAAAATTTGTTTTTTATAATAATCAGGATGATGGTGATAGTTGGAATCAAAATCCTGCAGGAATTGCTGTAAGAATACGCAAACCAGATTCTAGTGTTTTGTGGACAACCAGAACTTATTATGGTGAAGATGGTCACAATCGTCCATTTGGCGATGGCGGAGGTTCAGGAGGTGGAGGTGGAAATGGAGGTCCAGCTGGATTAACTTCAGTTGAAATGGGATTCACTGGTGGTAGTTGTTCTAATGAAGATTCAACAGGTCAAGGTGGATCTGCTGGTAGATCTTGGGTTTTAGATCACCCTTCAGTAACTCTTAATTCTTTCAGGCAAGCACCTTCTGGTTTTATTGCAGGATGGCAAACTCCTACAATTCCAGATGCTTCGGTTAGAACTGGTGGAGGTGGATGGGGTGGTATGAGACCACTTCGCTATAGTTTAATCTTTAATGGTGTTGAGTATCCACTACAAAATGCTAAAGGAGTTTCGACAACTGTTTCTATTCCTGGAATGGGTCAGGGAATATGGTCCGATGAAATTAGTGGCACAAGTTTTGTCTATCAATATTACTGGGGGAAAACCTTAGGAGATATTGAACCAGCAAATAATATTCCAAATATAACTAGAGTAGATCCATTAGATCCAAGATCACTTCAGATTTCATTGAGGTGGGTTCCAATAAAAACTGGTTCTACTTGGAGGACTGAAGTTAGATTGGAAGGTGTTCCACCTTGGGCTCGTGGAACTGGTTGGGCAGTTAATGATATTCTAAATGGAAAAATGCCAGCAGCACAGTCTGATGGAACACAACCATGGTTAGATAAAGTTATTGGTAATTGGTCTGCTTGGAATAGAGACTTGATAATTAATGGAAAGCGTGCTACCATAGGAAATGGAGTACACTTTAACTTCCAAATAAAAATAACTGAAGTGTCAAATCTCATTAATTCTAGAGATGGTTTTAGTGGGAGATTATTTTTTGATGCTTCTTACATAGAAGAGGACGAATCTTATGAACTTGCCGAAGATTAATAAAGAAGATCTTCCAGAGGAAATGCAACAAAGATTAGGTAATGGTGAAATTGAAATTGAATCCTTTGTTGATAGTATTAGTGAAGAACAAATTGAAGAACTTAAACAACAATCACTAGATGCAAATGCGTCAGTAGATAGAAGAATCAAAAAGAAATTGGATCAACTCCAATATCTTCAAGGACTTCATGACTCAAACAAAAGTAAAAAAGAAAATTGGAAAAAGATTAAAAAAGCATCTCGATACTTCAAGTCAAATCTCTATGAGGTCAAAAGCCTTGACAAGTGACTGGTCATGTAGTATCATATATAGTCTGAGGAAAGAAACGGTCTTTCCTTTTTTAATGTAAATTAGGAAATCAAAATCTATGATTCGTTCAATGATTGCTGCTGGTGCTGCTGTTGCCTCTGTTGCAACCCCCGCACTTGCTGCTGAAATTAATCTTGATGGTGTGAGTAAGTATGCTTCTTCTGAGCAAGTTACAAGTATCAATCAATTCTCAGATGTTCGCCCTACTGACTGGGCATATCAGGCACTCAATAACCTTGTAGAGCGTTATGGTTGTGTTGCTGGTTATCCTAACGGCACCTACAAAGGTGGTCAAGCAATGACTCGTTTTGAGGCAGCTGCTCTACTGAACGCCTGTCTTGACCGAGTAACCGAAACTACTGACGAACTTAAGCGTCTTCTTGCCGAGTTCCAAACAGAACTTTCTGTTCTTCGTGGTCGTGTTGACGGACTTGAAGCGAAAGTTGGTCAACTGGAAGCAACTCAATTCTCTACCACTACTAAACTTAAGGGTGAAGCAAACTTCATTCTTGGTGGTGTTCCTGGTGCTCGTACCACGAATGGTGCTAATGTTGGAAATACTGCTTTCAACTATGACCTTCGCCTGAACTTTGACACTTCGTTTACTGGCAAAGACCTGCTTCGTACTCGTCTTCGTTCTGGTAACTTCAGTGCTCAACCTTTCGGCACTTCCTCTTCTATCCTGAAACTGGATAAAGCAGAAGCTTATGAGAACTCAGTTTTCATTGACCGTCTGTACTATCAGTTCCCTGTCAGTAAGGGTGTAACTCTTACTGCTGGTGCTCTGGTTCGTAACACTGAAATGGCATGGGTTCCTACCGCTTACCGTTCGGAAATCCTTGACTTCTTCACCACTGCTGGTGCTCCTGGTGTTTACAACAAAGCAACTGGTGCTGGTTTTGGTGCTCAGTATGTTCAACCTGGCAAGAAAGGTGGATTCGTTGCTGGTGTAAACTATGTTGCCCAACAAGGCGACAACAGTGACACTGGTGTGTTCAATGAGCAAGGTGCTCTCAATACCCTGGCACAGATTGGTTATCGTGCTCCTCAGTGGGGTGTGGCATTTGGTTATCGTTATGGTACTCAAGGCACCCGTGTTCGTACTTACAATGGTGTTCTTGGTGCTAACGGTACTCTCGCCGCTGGTCAATCGTCCAACGGTTATGCTGTGAACGCTTATTGGCAACCCAAGACTTCCAGCATCATTCCTTCTGTGAGTGGTGGTTATAGCTGGAACACTGTTAGCGGTCCTTCGACTCCTAACAATGCTACCAACACTTCCACTTGGTTCGCTGGTCTTCAGTGGAGCGATGTGTTTGCTAAGGGCAACTCTGCTGGTGTTGCTTATGGTCAACCTGGCAATGCTGCTGGTCTCAGTGAGAAAGCTGGTCTGCTTGAAATCTTCTATAAGTATCGTGTGAGCGACAACATTAGCATCACTCCTGCTATCATCTATGTTGCTAACAACCAAGCATTCCAAAACGCCTCTTCTAACTGGGGTGGTGTGATTCAGACCAAGTTCACTTTCTGATAAGTTATGGACTTGGCAATGGGTATCTGGGAGAAACTTCTCTTTCTCCCTTACATCATCGGCATTATGATTGTCGGTGGTCTCGTAAAACAATACGGAGTGCTCAACGAAGTATTCGTAGCACTACGAAAAATCTTCAAGTCAAATAGACTTGTTGTTGCTGCTACTGCTTTAGCTGGTGGTGTTCTACCCATCGAAGGGCGTGTCGTTATGTCGGCACCCCTTCTGGACTCCATCGCTTCGGATAAATCACAATCTCGTTCCAAGTTTGGTATCGTAGATTATCTTTCTACTCACCACTATTACTGGTGGTCGCCACTTGAGAAGACTGTGGTTCTTCCGATGGCAGCACTGGGTCTATCCTACACACAATTTCTAGGATATACTTTGGTTCCCCTCATCATTACACTTGCGTTTGCTGGATCTTTTATCTTTGCTTATGTAAAGGAAACTGATGTGGAGATTATCCAAGAGACCCGTACTTTTAGTTGGAATCGTCTTCTGAAAGGTTGGGCTCCTATCGTTGCTACGATGTGGTTCCTGGTTTGCTATGGCGATCCTGATATGCCTTACCTGTTCTCTGTTTGGTTTGGTGGTCTTGCTGCTTATTATTCATTCATCTGTAATGATTGGAAGTGGGGTCGTTATATCAACTGGAAGTTTGCTGGTCTTGCAGCACTGGTTCTCACCCTTGCTGCTGTGATGGGCGAGATCAAAGAACCAGTCATGGAATACCTGAAATTGACTGCTGAGCAGGGCACTGCTGCCCTCTATACGGTCTCTGTGGTGGGGTTCCTGGCATCATTCGCCATGGGTTCCTCTGGTAAGTATGCTGGCATCGTCTCGCTGCTTGCCAAGGCATTTGGTCCTGGATACTTGACATGGTTCCTCTGTGTGGAGTATGCTGGGTACATCATCTCACCGATGCACAAGTGCCTGCTGATCGGTCAGCAATACTTCGGCACTCCTATCAAAACTTATTACAAAGTTCTTGGTTGGTTGATTGCTGCTTTGGTTGGATGGGGAGCACTGACTTTAGTATTCTAATGTGGTTTGCTCTAGGTATCTTTCTTCTGGTATTGATAGATGATTACCTTCTGATGGCAATCATCATGGGATTGATTATCTGGGATACTAGGAGAAAGAATCTACAAAAAAGGGGGGATTGACAAGTCCCCAACACCTCCTATATAATATGGAGGTCAATCAAATGGAAGGTCAATCCGATTGGCGACGGAACCTGTCTTGAAAACAGTTGAGGTGTTAAAGCCCTTGGGAGTTCGACTCTCCCACCTTCCGCCACGGGGCATAGTTCAGCGGTAGAATGCTGGTTTTGGGAACCAGAGGTCGCAGGTTCGATCCCTGCTGCCCCGATCAAAAGTAATCAATTATGGAACAAGAAGAATTTAAGATAGAAGAACCTGATTTTTCTGAATTTTCTGAACTATACAAGAAGACACTTATTGGTGCTCTTGATATTATGAGTAATATTGTTGACGATAAATTAGAAAAGCAAGATCTGATTGATGAAATACAATCAGATCTTGATAATACATTAAAACAATTAGGAGGAATGTGAAATGAAGTTTGCAGTTTATACTAAAACTGGATGCCCTTATTGCGATAAAATTAAAACAGTTCTTTCTGCTAAAGGTTATAACTATGCAGAATATATTTTAGATCGTGACTTTACTAGAGAACAGTTCTATTCTCAGTTTGGTCAAGGATCTACTTTTCCTAGAGTTATTCTAGATGATAAAGTTCTAGGTGGTTGTACTGAATCTGTTCAGTATCTAATGTCTAAAGGTCTTATCTGATACTAAATAGTTTTAAGTTTAGAATAGGAGGTTGGGATCCTTTATCATCGCAAACATTAGCAGGAGGACCCCATGCTAGAACACATAGAATTCATTTACATTGCATTCTTTTTAACAATTGGAACATTCATCCTTGCATTTATGGCAGGGTGGTTTGCTAATAATATTTTTGATGCCTGGTATCAGAACGCTGGTTATGCAAAGTCCATCACTCATCCTGAGATGCTGGACGATGAAGGCCAAATCTTAAGAGACGAACTGATTTACTTGACATTCCGCGACGATGATGATATGCTTGATGAGGAAGATGAATAACTGACATGATCCTTATCGACATGAACCAAGTGATGATTTCTAATCTGATGGTTCAGATTCAATTATCTAATGAACTTGATGCAGGACTAGTTCGCCATATGGTACTCAACTCTCTTCGGATGTATAATCAGAAGTTTGGTGAGGAGTATGGCGAACTAGTCCTTTGTTATGACTCCAAGCGTTATTGGAGGAGAGAATTCTTTCCTTACTACAAGGGAACACGAAAACGAGATCGAGAGAAGTCTAGTTTTAACTGGGGTTCTATCTTCGAGATTCTAAATCAAATTCGTGATGAAATTCGTGAATACATGCCATACAAAGTTATGGAAGTAGATGGTGCAGAAGCAGATGACATTATTTCTGTACTGACGAAGCAACAAGCATTTACGAACATCAGGTTGCAGCGAGATATGCAACCAGCAATAAAGGTTCTTATTCTATCTGGTGATAAAGACTTCATCCAACTGCAAAAGTATCCTTGGTTGAAGCAATACAATCCAGTGATGAAGAAGTTTGTTTCTGGAATGGATCCAAAAGTATACATTCTTGAGCATGTACTCAAGGGTGATAAGTCTGATGGTATTCCAAACTACCTATCACCAGATGATACCTTCGTTGAAGGTAAGAGACAACGACCACTTCAGAAGAAGACTCTAGAGAGAATTGTGAATCTTTCCCCAGAGCAGTTCTGCAATGAAGAACAACTGCAGAACTATAAGAGGAATCTTACCCTGATTGATTTCTCCTATATACCTGTAGAGGTCGAAGAAAGAATTGTTGAGTCTTTCGATTCACTGACCCCTGCTCCTAGAAACAAAATGTATAATTATTTTGTGAGCAACCAACTTATTACATTACTTGATAAAATCGGAGAATTTTAAGATGTCAATGAATACAAGCAATCGTTTGCTTCTTTCGGAAATTCTGCAAAAGGTATCGAACGCAAAGACCAAAGCAGAAAAGATTAAAATCCTACAAGACTATAACTCACAAGCACTTCGTAGTATTCTTATCTGGAACTATGATGACAGTGTAGTTTCTATGCTACCTGAAGGTGAAGTTCCTTATCGTCCTAATGAAGCACCAGCTGGGACAGAACATACTATCCTTGAACAAGAGTATAGGAAACTATACAACTACATCAAGGGTGGTAATAATGAACTCAAACAACTCCAGCGAGAGAGTATGTTTGTTAGACTTCTAGAAGGTCTTCATTCTTCTGAGGCAGAACTTCTTGTTCTTGTAAAGGATGGACAACTTCAGAAGAAGTATCGTATCACCAAAGCAGTTGTTGAAGAGGCATTCCCTCAAATCAAATGGGGAGGTCGTAGTTAATGAGAATTATTCATCATAATTGTGATCCTTCGATGGCAGATGATCGTTCTCTGCCATGTACTGCATACTTGGTAACTTATAAAATTGATGGAGCAATTGCTTATGATTTAGTAATTGCCAGTAAGAAGATTGAAATTTTTGATTATTATTGGGATCGCTATCGTGATGACTTTGTAACCTTCAAGCAATCTGAAGGTAGAGTAAATCCTAAGTTATGGGCACCAGCTAAAAAACAAGAGAAGAAGAAATGAAATTTCACTTCGGGAATAAAAAACCAAGTATAAAACAGTATGCCATCGTTGCGATAATTTTATCTACTTTGATGGCAACTCTGTCCCAATGTACTGGTATTCCCGAAGTTAATCTTTGGGATATCTTTGACGAGATACAACGGAAATATTTTCCTGGTTCAATGGTCAATGATTTTATAATTAAAGATCCTGAAAAACTTGACAGGAGAATTATAAGGGATGTTGACAAAGCAATTAATAATTACTGGAGAGAAATAGGAGAATCCCCAGTAGAAATCCCTGCTCCCATCTTCTCAGAGAATCCAGTAGATAATTCAGTATGCTATACTGAAGAGTGCAAATCTCTTGGTGGTGAAATGAGATTGTGTTCTCCATGGAATCCCGATTGTCCGAAGAAAGATGAAAACAACTGAAAGAAAAATGACAGTTTATCTAGACCATAGAGGTACAGCAAAAGAGCAAGAAGAAGAGTTGCAAAGACAACTTGAAGAGCAAGAGAAGAAAGAATCTGTAGAAAATGTGATGGGTATCCTTAATGGACTTCTTGCCTACACGGTAATCCTTCCACTTATTTTCATGGTCTCCTTCAATGTGTCCTTGACAAAAATGTTCAACTTTGCTAACATAGGTTATGTTGAATCCCTCGGGGTTGTAATTGTCGCAAGAGTATTGAGAGGTAAAAAATGACTAAAGCATGTCTAGTATCAGTCACGCCAGATGCAGAAAAGACAATGGCATATATCGCAAGGGTTAGTAATCCTGCCAACCAGGACAATCCTAACTTTGCAAAACTTCTAAAGTATTGTATTGATCACCAGCACTGGTCTGTGTTTGAGCAATCAACTATGACTCTTGAGATTGAAACAACTCTAGATATCGCAACTCAAATTCTTCGTCATAGGAGCTTCTGCTTCCAGCAGTTTTCCCAACGCTATGCTGATGCATCTCTTCTAACTGAAGAACTTCCTGTTCCTCAACTTCGTAAGCAGGATACAAAGAATCGTCAGAACTCTATTGATGATCTTGATCCTGAACTGAAGCGTAGTTTTGAGCGTCGGATCAAGCATGTGTTTGCGGACATCATGGATCTCTATGATGACATGCTTACTGCGGGAGTGGCAAAGGAATGTGCTCGCAAAGTGCTTCCACAAAACACTCCGACTCGCATTTACATGACAGGATCGTGCCGTTCATGGATCCATTATATCGGTCTCCGAGAGAAGAATGGAACTCAAGCAGAGCACATGCAAGTTGCTGAGGCAGCAAAGAAGATCTTTGTTTGTCAGTTTCCCAGTGTTGCTGAAGCACTTGGATGGTGTGATGGTAAATGCGAATGTGAAGAATCTGTTCAACCTTGTATCAGGATTGATTAAAATGAATAACCAAGAAGTAATTGAAATCGCAAAAGAATGTGGTCTAATCTACAATAACAATCATGATATTCTAGATTTCTATCAAAAGATTCGTAAAGAACTTAAGAAAGAATTTGGAAGTAAATCTGAAGTTGCTACTACTAAATAAAAAGGAGGTGCTCAATGCCAACATATCCCGTTATTAATAATAATACTGGTGAGAAACAAGAACTTTACCTGTCAATGACAGAGTATGATCAGTGGCGCAAGGATAATCCTGAATGGGATAAAGATTGGACTGCTGGTTGCGGGGGATCTATGTATGGAGCACCCAAAAGTTCGGATGGTTTCCGAGAAGTAATGTCTAAAGTGCAGGAAGCACATCCGAGAGCAAACCTATCACGATTTACCTGATATGCCAGTCAAAAAGAGAAACAACAACTCTGTCGTTCCAGCTGGAATGAGTGCAAAACAAATGAGAAGAAAGAAGCCAATCAACAGTGATCACCTCCTCAACATCGAACCACTAACAGACTCACAAAGATCCGTGTTCGATGCTTGGGCAGATGACAAACACATGATTCTTCATGGATGTGCTGGTACTGGTAAAACATTTATCAGTCTATATTTGGCACTGAGGGAAGTACTTAATCCCAATACGCCATACGATAAAATTTATGTTGTTCGTTCTCTTGTCCCAACTAGAGAAATCGGTTTCCTTCCTGGAGATCATGAAGATAAGTCAGCACTTTATCAGATTCCCTATAAGAATATGGTAAAGTTTATGTTTGAGATGCCTGACGATAATGCCTTTGAGATGCTATATAATAATCTAAGGGCTCAAGAAACTATCTCCTTCTGGAGCACTTCTTATATTCGTGGTGTAACCTTAGACAACTGCATCATCATCGTTGATGAGTTTGCTAACCTAAACTTCCATGAACTTGACTCAATGATTACCCGTGTTGGTCAAGATGCTAAGATTATTTTCTCTGGTGATATTACTCAGTCTGACCTTATTAAGCAGAATGAAAAGAATGGGGTCTTAGACTTCATGAAGATCTTAGAAACCATGGAAGAGTTTCGTTGTATTGAGTTTGGTGTTGATGACATTGTTCGTTCTGGACTTGTCCGTAGTTACATTATTAGTAAATTGAATTTAGGATTCTGATGTTTAATTTTGTTACCCTTCCTGTTCAACTAGAAGAACTGGAGTCGATTGATAAAGATGGTATGCGTTTCTACCCCATACCATCGGGGAAACAATATCCATCTATTACTACAGTAACTTCATTTAAGAAGGCTGCATTCTTTAAGGAGTGGAGACAAAAGGTTGGAGAGGAGGTAGCAAATCGTAAGACTGCTAGAGCAACAGGAAGAGGTACTGCTTTTCATAGTATTGTTGAATCATACCTAAAGAATGAATCACTTGAAGAGCATAAAGGTAAACCTCTTCCTTATACTTTATTCCAAGTTGCGAAACCTGTACTCAATAGAATTAGCAACATTCATGTTCTTGAAGGTGCTTTATATTCCGATTATCTAGGTGTAGCGGGACGAGTTGATTGTATTGCTGAGTTTGATGGTGAACTTGCTGTAATCGATTTCAAGACATCAGATAAAAATAAAAAAGAAGAGTGGATTGAAAACTATTTTGTCCAAGAAACTGCATACGCAGTTATGTTCTACGAACGAACTGGACTTATGCCTCAAAAGATCGTAACTATTATTGCAACCGAAGAAGGCGAATGCCAAGTGATAGTGAAGTACGATCTAGATTATTATTTTACATTATTAAAGGAGTACATAGATGCTTTTACTAGGAGTAGAATTAGTGAATGAGAAAGTAGAAGACTATAGCAACAAGTTTTTAACATCCTCAAAATTTACTGAAGAGATTGAGAGGATCGTGAAGGATAGTGATGGCCTTGTTAATTACATTGATGCTATAGTTGCATACTGTGACGATAAGCAAATTGAATTAGAGACTGTGCCTAAACTTTTGACGAAACCGTTGAAGGAAAAGATCAAGTATCAGGCACAGCAACTAAATCTAATGAAGCGAACTTCGAGAGGAATCTTACCGTTATGACAGGGTATGAAGTTTATAAAATGTATCTTGCATTAAAACTTCACTTCACCAAAGATGACTACGACTACTTCAAGTTCAACGGAAAAACTAGAGCAAGTGAGGAGTCATTCAACAAAAGGAATGACTCCTATTTTTTTAAGAAGTTGGCATCCAAGTATGACCGTGATAAGATACAGGAGTATTTCGTATCAAACTTTATTAGTGATACTAAAGGATACATCAAGGATATTATTCGCCCTAGTGGTGAAACTACTTACGCACAATGGAAAAAGAAACAAGAGAGTCTCCTATATATTTTTAGGGAAGAAATTGGTAGCCTATTAGACAATATTGAATCTCCCTATGAAGATAACTTTGACAATTTATTTGTTTGCTCAAAGGGTCGTCATCCCATCATTCTTACTTCTTATTTGAGGAAAGAGATTAGTGTAGAGACTTTAATTATTTTTGAGAAATGTTTGGGATATGTTAAAAGAATAGATAAAACATTAACAGATCCAGTTTGGAAAGACACAAAGACTCAAGTAATAAAGTATGCTCCCTTTCTAGCCATTGATTGTAAGAAATATAAGTCAATCGTTCTTAAGGTAATAAAAGAAAAGGTATGAGCTTTTTTAATTCAGAAATTGTTCAGGAACAATTACAATCCATCTACGACACATATGTAGAATTACTAGACAATTCAGATAGTCTAACCACGATGCCTAAGGAAGAGGCATTAAAACATGTAGAGAAAACTAAAAATCTTATAGAAAAACAGAAGATCTTCTACACAAGACTGCAATTATCTTCCTCAATGGATGAAGATGCAGCAGATATGAAACACAGAATTGATTTAATATCCAACATGTTTGGATATACCAATCTCAATGAGTCCTTGTCCTCTATGGAAAATTACCTGGATCGGGTCGCAGCGGACCTTGACAAGGACGCCTAAATAGGGTATGATATCATGGTCGGGTGAGGGGGGTCGCTCCCAACTTAATCCAACAAATACAACTAATACGGAGAATACAAATGTCTTTTGCTAGTCTTAAGAAGCAGTCAGGTTCAGTGTTTGAGAAACTGACTAAGGAAGTCGAAAAGATTTCCAATCCAGAGAGCAGTGGTGGTGCTGATGAACGCCTCTGGAAACCCGAGATGGATAAGTCGGGTAATGGTTATGCTGTAATTCGTTTCCTCCCTGCTCCTGAGGGTGAAGACATCCCCTGGGCGAAGGTTTGGAGTCATGCCTTCCAAGGTCCTGGTGGTTGGTATATTGAGAACAGTCTGACGACTCTCAATAAGAAAGATCCCGTTGGTGAAATGAATCGTCAACTGTGGAACAGTGGTAGTGATGCTGATAAGGAAATTGCTCGTAAGCAGAAGCGTAAACTCTCTTACTATGCTAACATCTATGTGGTAGAGGATCCTGCTCATCCTGAGAATGAGGGTAAGGTGTTCCTTTATAAGTTTGGTAAGAAGATCTTTGATAAGATCATGGCAGCAATGCAACCTGAGTTTAAGGATGAAACTCCCATTAATCCTTTTGACTTCTGGCAAGGTGCTGACTTCAAGGTGAAGATCCGCAAGGTGGATGGATACTGGAACTACGACAAGTCTGAGTTCTCTCGTCCTGGTACTCTTGGCAATCTCGATGATGATCAACTGGAGGCAATCTGGAAGCGTGAATACTCTCTGACTGAATTCACCAATGAGAATAACTTCAAGACTTTTGAGGAACTCGAAGCACGACTGAATGCTGTTCTGAATTCTCGTCCTCAACCTTCTCGTCGTATCGATGAAGAAGTTCAAGAAGAAGAGATTATCTCTCGTCCTTCTGCACCTTCTAGTTGGAGTGAAGAGGTAAGCAACTTCCGTTCTAATGTAAGTGCTCCAGCACCTGCTCCTTCTCTTCCTAGTTTCGGTAACGATGAGGAAGATGATGATCTGAGTTACTTTGCTCGTCTCGCTGAGGAAGACTGATAAACTAAAAGAGGGTCTTACGACCCTCTTTTTTATTGGAACATATCTAGATTCAATCGATTATAGGATTCATTTCCTGGACCTTTTAAGTTTGGTTCTGATGGAATTAAATCTTGATGCTTTGCATATTGAATATTCTGATTGTACTCAGTGACAAATTTATCTAGAACATCAGGATAAACTAGATATATATTTCTCTTCTTATCATTATACTCTAATTCATATTCGTAGTTAGTTACTCTTTCAATCAATTGACTCTTTGGTATAAATTCTCCATTAGGTAATCTGTAGGTAAATGATTCTTCTACAATCAATCCTCCAGGAACTATAATATTATTTTTATCATCTTTTATTTGTTTTGTTCTCCAGTATTTGGTTTCGTTCTGTCTTACTCCATACTCCTGTTTAATTTTCTTTTCTAATTCTACTGCTGATAACGGCCATTGCTCATATACATTTGTTATATCATTTGTGATTAAGATGACCCATTCATAATTTCTAGACCCATAAATATCGTGTGATACTTGATATGGTTTAGCATTTCCAGGTATAGTATACTTTGTGAAGTATGTAAAGTTTCTCAATACTTCTGGAATTACTTTGGATCTTCTGAATAAATTTTTTGTTGTAATATAATTTGATGGAACAGAGTCTGAGTGGGGATCTCCAACAATTATATTTGGTAATCTACTGAAAAAGTTTGCCATTTTAGTAATTTCCTTCGTTGAAGTCTTGCTTTGTAATGATAGATAGTTCCACAAATCTCAAATCCAATTGAATTGCAGGAACTAATCCTTGATCAGTTGTGACATATTGACCGTCTGGTGTATATGATACTTGAACATTCGTTAGAACAGATTCCTTAAATTTATATAGACCAGGAATTTCAGATACTGATGTTGATGAAATTTTTGTGCTTCCAGTTATATCTGAACCAGATGCTCTCTTGAATTCAATCTGAAATCTATTAGGTACTTTAAGATATCTAGATCCAGAACTTCTACCTGTAAATACTGGAGGTGTAGGTGGGGTTGTTCCTCCAGATGCAGCTGCTTCCCCAGTTGCGCCAGGTCCAGTTGTTGGACCTCCATCTAGTTCTGGTAGCATTGCCATCTTGAAAAATTTTATTATTTGAGCAATTTCATTTGCTTCTTCAATATTTCTAGCAATTAACTTAAAAGAGAAGTTATGATTTCTAAAACTAACTCCCTCAAATATTTGCTCCATAAAAGGATTGAATGCTAATCCTTGACCAAGTGCTGACAATGAACTGGCACTTACTCCAGATGATAAACCAACAATATTGTTTGCTGCTCCTATACCTTGTGCTATTGTATTAAAAAGTGCTTCTGGTGTAGCAGAAGATGCAGCTGCGCTAAGTGCTTGTGTTATTTCTGCACTGCTCTTGCTTTGGATTACTGACGCTGCTTCAATACCTAATGCTCCCATGTTAACTTGATTATATTGCACACCATAATCTGTGCTTATATTTTGTGGGATATACAGATAGCAGGATCCCACTACATCTCTAGTCGCAGTAGATGGTCTACTGGTTGGAATTGAAGACAGTCCCCCACCAGATCCATAGTTTTTTACTTTAACTTCTGAGAATTTAATATAATCAATCGAATCTGTTGGGTACTCACCACCGCTAGAAAAGTACGCTCCATTACCATCACTTGTTGATGGTGGATTTGGAACTTTTCTTGGGTATATGAGATCTTTTGCCATTTGGTTAAACCTTTAATTCTTTTTCTGTTAGAATAATGAATTCCCACATATGGTCTGAGCAAAATTCTTTTGCTGCTTTCCACTTTGCTTGATTCACAGCATAGGTCATAACTTCATTAATATACTTTTTTGTTCTCTTTTGTTGAACTTGAGGTCCAACAACTTGATATAGTGGCTTCACTTCAACTAGATACTTTTTTATTTTTCCTTCTTTATTTAATGTTTTAATATAGAAGTCTGGAAAGTATCTATGCTTTTTGCCATCTACTGGGGATGTGTATGGTATAAAAATCTCCTCACTTCCCCACTCTAATATATTCTCATTACTATCACAGTATATCATAAACTTGAGTTCCCATGAAGATCTATAGATTATATTATTTTGATCTCCTTTGTATTTTTTGGGATTCTTGGGATTGTATCTTCCCCTATAAGCCATAAATATATTTAGAGTACTAATCCTCTAATATTTATAGAGAGAATCAATGACATCTTTCACTCCATTAGCTGGTCCTAATAGTTTCCAAGGATTTAGATCCATGGTAAGTCGTCAGGCACCTGCAGCATCTAACTTATATTGGGTTAGATTTAGGGAACCTCCTAATGTTTTTTCTGGATGGGATGAAGGCAAAGCAGCATTCAATAATGGAATTACTACTGGACCAGGTGTTGATAATGCAAGACTGTTAACTTATTACGCTACAGATGTAACTATTCCAAGCAGACAATTGACAACTGGTGATGCTAAAACAGTTGGTTCAATGTACAGATATGTTACTGGAACAACTTATAGTGAAATAAGTATTCAATTTATTCTCCCAAGGACACTTTATACTAGAATGTTTTTTGAGAGATGGATGAATTGGGCATCTAATGATTCTACGCAAAAAGTATCTTGGTATGATGATTACACTTGCTCTTACTTGGATATATTTAAGTATGAAAGAGGTGGAATGACACCAGCTCCAACGGATTGGACTTCATACTCTTCTGTTGTATCTCCAGGAGTTGGTGGAGAAAAACCAACATTGGAAAATTACAAAGCAAATAGTGTTAAGTTTAACAGATGTTCTGGTGTGTGGTCTCTTAAGAAAGCATTTCCATTTAACATAAGTAATATAAACTTAAATTCTGGACCTACAAATTTACTGAGTATGGAAGTATCTTTTTACTATGAAAGATATAGATTCTATACACCAGTAAATCCAAATGTTGGAGATATTAATATTCCAGTAACTCTTGGGTCAACAGGATCCAGAAGTGCTAGTACTGGAATTAGTACTGCTACTGCTCGTGGTCCAGTTGGATTGAGTGGTGCAACATCAACTGTCTTGGCATCATTAACTGGAGCAGTTGCGTACATCTAATAAATAATCATACTGAAACTTTATTTCATTTGGAGATATTATGCCTTTACCTAAATTAGTAGTTCCTGAATATGAATTGGAATTGCCATCAACGAAAGAAACAATTAAGTACAGACCATTTCTAGTTAAGGAAGAGAAACTTCTTCTTACTGCTATGGAAATGGGTGGTGAAAAAGAAATGATCAATGCAATTAAAACTATTATCAAAAATTGCACAAACTTAAAAGGACGCATTGATGATCTAGCAACATTTGATATTGAATATGTGTTCTTAAAGATCAGATCTAAATCTGTTGGTGAAGTCTCCAAAATTATGGTTACATGTCCTGACGATGGTGAAACTCAAGTTCAAGTTGATGTTCCTCTAGATCAAATCGAAGTTAAGTGGCCTGAGAAGCATAGTAATACTATCGAACTTAACGATACTGTTGGTTTGATCATGAAGTATCCTTCTATTGATACCTTTGTTAAGTTGAATTTCACTGGTGAAAGTATTACTGTTGATAACATCTTTGAGTTGGCAGCAACATGTATTGATCAAGTATATGAAGGTGAAGAAATTTATGAGACCAAAAACTTTACTAAGAAAGAAATCAATGAGTTCCTTGAAGGAATGAAGAGTGATCAATTCCTTAAACTACAAGAGTTTTTTGCTGAGATGCCTAAACTTGAGTATGATATTGAAGTTGAAAATCCAAATACTGGAGTGAAGAGCACTATTAAGTTAGAAGGTCTTGGAGCTTTTTTCGAGTAGCCCTTCTTCATAGTAGTTTAGCAAATCATCTTGAGACTAATTTTGCTTTAATGCACCATCATAAGTGGTCCTTGTCTGATCTCGATAACTTAGTTCCTTGGGAAAAGGCAGTGTATGTTGATATGTTAGTTGGTCATCTGAAGAAGGAAGAAGAAAGATACAAGAAACAACAACAACAAACGCAAGGTCGAACTAGTCTCTAATGTTATACAGCAATAAGATCAAGCCATACTCATTTATTAACCCAAATCTGATCTCTGCTCCAAGATCAGGTATGGCTTCTGCTGTAAAATCTGGAGGAAGTAGAATTGGTTCTACATTTGCAGCATCCTCCAAGAAAACTCTACTTGGATTGAATAGACTTGGATCATCTCTAGCTTCTCTAGGAGAAACACAAAGACAGATAAGAGATGTCATCTCTATTCAATTAGTTGCATCTAAAGATGTAAAAGCACTTAAGTTAAGAAGAAAGCAATATCTAAGAGATCAACAATCAGAAAGGCAAACTGAACTTGCTGGACAAAAGAAGGGAGAAGTAGTAGATAAGGAAGAAGTTAAAAAAGAAGGTGAGAAGAAGTTATCTTGGTTAGAGAAACTTCTAGGTCCATTTAAGGGCATCGTTGAGTTTGCACTACGAACTATAATTACTCAAGGCATTCTTAGATGGATGTCCGATCCTAAGAATGGAGAAAGACTTGAGAAGGTTGTATCTGGTCTTTCTAAATTCTTTGGATTTATATTTGGGATCGTTAGTTGGTCTATTGGATCATTCATGTCTGGCATTAGTAATGTCTTTGGTGATGGATCCAAGGGAGGATTGTCTAGATTTGCAGAAATCTTAGGTGGACTGGGGCAGATAATTGTAGGAATTGCTGGTCTAAAAGCAGCATCATATTTGCTCAATCCATTTAGTTTGATTGGTGATATTCTAGGTCTCCTTGATGTTATGTCATCCAAGGATACCTCTGGCGGGGGAGATTTACCAACAGACAAACCAGGTAAACCTGGACGAGCAGAGAGGGGTGCATTAACTAAGTTTGGTAGAAATGCTTTTGTTAAAACTCTAGGTAAGGGTGGAGCAAAATCTGCACTAACATTCTTCAAGAAAACAGTATCACCAATACTTAAAAGGATTCCGATCATTGGTGGTCTAATTGACTTCGCAATAAATGTATTTGTATTCAAGGAGTCTCCTGGAAAGGCAGCATTCAAGGCAATAGGTGCTGGTCTTTTGGGATGGATAGGTGGAGCACTTGGTAGTGTTATTCCTGGTCCTGGAACATTCGTTGGTGCTCTACTTGGAGGCATGGCAGGTGATTCTCTAGGGGGTCTTCTATATGATGCTATCTTTGGTAAGAGTAAGAAGGATGATGAACCTGCTCTTGCTGAGGGTGGACTAGTTACAAAACCAACGAGAGCAATTATTGGTGAAAAGGGTCCAGAGATTATTATTCCTTTAGCAATGATGGGTTCTGTTGGTGGAACTGGTCCAGTAATTTCAATATTAAGTTCTGCATTAACTGGTGCATTGTCTGCAATGGGATCCTCTGGAGAACTTGCTAAGCAGGTTATCTCTGATGATCTTGCAGAAATGCAGAAGCAAGCAGGAGGTGCTAGACCTGCACAACCTGGAGAAACTTTAGGTAAGAGTGTAGTTAAAGCAGGTGTATCCTTAGAGCAGATGCAATTGGGTGCTGGTTCTGGTGAAGTTAATGAATACATAGGAGTCAAATCTTCTTATGGGAAGAAGTCATCTAGAAATACCCTAAGAGGAGCACTTGCAAATATCTTAGGAGTATTTGAGTCAATCACTAAGAAGTCTTTTAGTACTGGTGGAGGAGGTGGAACTGGTGGATCTGGAGGAGGTAGCGACAGTGGTGATCTTGGTCCAATAGAAGAAATTAAACCAGGTCCAATGCACACTAAAGGTGCTCAAATTGCTAAAAACTTGATGCGTTTACTTGGCATTAAAGATTATCAGGCAGCTGGTATTGTTGGAAACCTCATTCAAGAAAGTGCTCTTGTTCCAGATAGGATACAAGGAAAACCGCCAAACCAAGGTGGTCCACTAAAACTAGATGGCAGAACTGGTTATTCCTATCCCCAATGGACTTCTATTGATAGGCAGAAGAATTTTGCTGCATACATGGAGTCAAAGGGATTTGATTGGAGAAATAGAGGAGCAACTGATGAAATGGCAACGGGATTCCTAGCTAAGGAATTCAAGGGTTATATGTCTAGCGTATTCAAGAACACGAAAGATGCAGCGGCAGCATCAAACTGGGTTCTATTTAACTATGAAAAACCAGCAGATCAGGGTGTAGGAGAGCAAAGAGAAAGATCCGCTGATTCTCAGGCAGTTCTTAATAAAATGGCAAGAGGTGGTAAGATCCCTATGGATTCTCCAGAATATAAGGAGAAGTGGAGTGGAGATGGAAGAGATGAGATGCTGAAAAAGTTCTCTGCTGGAGGAAAGGCAATTGTTGAGGGAGCAAAGAAGATAATTGGTCAGGGAAGAGGTGTTGTAAATCAATGTGCAATTACAACAAGAGATGCGTTAAAGGCAGCAAAACATCCTTCTGCTAAAAAACCAACAGGAATTGGAGATCTTGATACTCCAAGAGGAAGTTCTTTTAGTAAAGTATTAGATTATGCTGCATCATTTGGTGGAAGTGATATGGGAACAGTGATAAAAGATAAATCTCAAGTAATGGCAGGAGATATTTTATTGTGGAAAGCTGATAGAGATCTAGGTGGAACTTCCAATAAAGGAGCGATTACTCATGTTGGAATCGCTGCTGATGATGGATTAAAGCATCAATATGATCATAATGTTTCTAGAGGTTTTCATTACAGACCACATTGGGGTTCATCTGGTGGCACTTCATGGTTTGCTGCAATTCGTTTAGGTGGATCTGGAACAATTGGACCAGGGGAATCTACAACAACTTCTGGTTCAAGTTCTGTTGAAGAGAAGGAGATGACTCCAGAGGAGCAATTAAAATCAATCTTCTCAAAGATGGCTTCTGATATCATGAAACTCAATACTGCATCATCAGAACCACAGTCAACATCTAGTTCTCCATCCCCTGCAGTTAAACCAGTT
>Ga0208050_1000089_pt1 | contig 21542 bp, 30 predicted proteins | sample LakMenEpi13Jun10_FD_150691 | JGI IMG/M metagenome (GOLD analysis project Ga0208050, IMG submission 150691) | Freshwater microbial communities from Lake Mendota, WI - 13JUN2010 deep hole epilimnion (SPAdes) | ecosystem: Environmental > Aquatic > Freshwater > Lake > Epilimnion/Euphotic zone ... | reverse complement strand
CCTGCTAATCGAAATCGGCAAGACGCTTGCAGCCGTTTTCTTCATCATCACCCTTCTAACCCTCCTTTGGACCTTATGAAAGTCGTTCACTACTACCACATCTACTGCGGAGGGAATTGGCAGTTAATCCTCAACCAGCACATGATGGCGGTTTGCAACTACGGCCTTATCGGGGTCTTGGATGAGATTCGTGTAGGCATCGTCGGTCCACCCGAACAACGCAAAGCGGTCAAGGAGGTGCTGGAGAACTCGATGGTTGCCGACAAGGTCAAGGTCGTAGTAACCCGGACCAATGCTTGGGAGCAGGCGACGCTTACCGAGATGTACCGGGCCTCGCAGGAAGAAGAAGCCGTGTACCTGTACGCCCACACGAAGGGGGCAAGCGACCCGTCCCTCATCAACCAACTTTGGAACAGGTCTATGACTTTCTTCAACGTCGTGGCTTGGGAACGCTGCCTGCAACTGCTCGAAGGGGTGGATGCGGTGGGATGCCATTGGATTACCAAGGAGCAGTTCCCTCACATGGCGGACCACAACAACCCCGACGGCTACCCGTACTTTGGCGGTACTTATTGGTGGGCCAAGTCGTCCCACATCAAGGAACTGGGTGAGCCGGAACGCAAGCAACGCTGGCAGGCCGAACATTGGATTGGCAAGAAACCCGACACCAAGGTCCACGACACCAATCCCGGATGGCCTTCACCTGAAAAATTCATCATAACCTTCTAACCATGTACCAACACATCCCAACCGACCGACCTATCAAGGGAATCGAGATAGGCGTATGGGAAGCCCACAATTCCGAGAGGCTTCTTGACAAGTTCCCGAACCTACACCTAACGGCTATTGACCCGTTCGAGGGTTATCAAGATTGGTGGGGTTTCATTGATGGAAACACAATGAAAGGCCATGAATACATTGCATTTGAGCGATTGAAGCCATACGTTGACCGGGTTGACATCATTAAGGACTACTCGGACAAAGCCTTGGAGTTCCTTGCTGATGAATCCTTCGACTTCATTTACATCGACGGGGACCATTCCTACAAATGGGCCTTGCACGACATCACAAATTATTGGGCGAAGGTTAAGCCGGGTGGTTTGCTATGCGGACATGACCGTTCCCTTTCGGGGGTAGCCCAAGCCCTTGCAGAGTTCGGTAAACCTTTCACCCCAAGCGAAGAACCACAAAGCGATTCTTGGTTTATTGTCAAGCCCTATTGAACCATGGGCATCCCCGTCATCATCAACAACCGCAACCTGTTGACGTGGCCCAAAGCGATGGTCAGGGACTTGACCAAGTGGGAGGGGATTGGGGACATCTACATCGTGGACAACGGTTCAACCTACGAGCCATTGCTGGAGTGGTACGCCACCACCCCCTGCAAGGTCGTAATGCTTGGCGAGAACTTGGGCCATCAAGCCCCATGGACTTCGGGATTGGTGCAACAACTGGGAGAGCCGTTCTATGCGGTTACAGACCCGGACCTTGACCTTTACAAGACCAGCAAGCGGACGATTCCCATGTGCTTGGAGTGGTTGCAACAATTCCCCCAAGCAGGCAAGGTCGGCCTGTCGCTCCGATGGGATGATGTGCCTCCAAGGTCGTCGTACTACACCCACGTGAACAACTACGAAGCGACTCGTCAGCGTAACTCAAGGGTCATCATGGCAGCAAGGGTTGATGTTCCTATCGACACGACCTTTGCCGTTTACAATCGTCAGGAGTATTTTATCGGTGGGGTTTCGTTGCTTGAGTCAGCGAGGCACATTCCATGGTATTACTCGGAGAAAGAACGCAAGGCTGATAAGGAGTTCAGCCAGTACCTTGCATCGGCATCGTCGGCATCGTCCTACAAAACCTTCTTGAAACTATGAAACTCCAAGACCTCACCATCGACCAGTTCCAACGCATCGGAGCCATTGAGTTCTCCAGCGTGCTGGGAGATTACGACAAGCGTGCAGGAGTCGTTGCAATCGTTGAGGGGGTCGATATATCAATCGTTCGAGAAATGCCCGCCAAGAGTGTCCTAAAGCGTTACAAGGCCATTATCAGCGAGTGGAACGCATTGCCCGCCTTGGGTTACAAGCGAAAGTTCAAAGCCGGGGGCAAGTGGTGGATTCCAACGGTGTTCACGGACGAGTTGACCGCTGGGCAGTTGATAGAGTTAATGGACGCAAACACGACGGACGAAAAACAACTGCTTCAAAACCTGCACCGCATCATGGCGACCCTGTGCAGGGAGGGCGGTCTATTCGGATTCTTCCCGAAAAAGTACGACGGGGCTGCCCATGCCGAGCGAGCCGAACTGATGAAGAAGCACGCCAAGGTGGGCGACGTTTGGGGCGTTGTCAGTTTTTTTTTGCTAAGTTCCGAACCCTACTTGAAAGTTTTGAGCGACTATTCCAAGCACCTAATGAAGACGGCAGGGGAGTTGACGTAAGCCCTCTCGCAGGGTACGGCTGGCTCATGGTCGTGTGGAGGATGGCGAATAAGGACGTTCTCAAATTCGATGCCATCTTCGCAATGAAGGCGGTGGAGTTTCTCAATTATGCGCTCCTGATTCACGACATCTTGGAAGCGGAACGGATGGAAGCGGAGCGAGCAAGGCGCAGATAGACACTATCCGGCACGGGGGACATTTACCCACATGGAAACAACCATCCTCGCCAATGGCAAGCCCGTAAACAAGTTCGGCAGCGGTTCGATGAAGGGCATCGACCAAACCGCTTTAGAGGGGATTGGTTCAGTCGTCGGCCCCAAAGGTGGAGGCAAGTCGCCAACCCATGACGTGCTGGTCAAGTGGATTGAACGGGTCATTGAACTTGCGAAGAAGAACCTCGAAGCAGCCAACGCCAACGCAGGGGGAACGCTATCGGCATCTATCGCCCCCGAAGACATCGAACTATCCGCAAAGCAAATCGTGGTGGCTATCATGGCTAACCCCTATTGGAAGTACGTGGACCAAGGGGTTCATGGAAGGACATCAAGTTACATATCCGCAAGGGACTCAAAGTTTAGGTACGAAAACAAGATTCCACCGCCCCAAGCAATAGCGGATTGGATTGCAAATAAGGAGATTGCAGTAACCCCAACCTATTCACGCAAACTCAAGCGGATGAGAACCAAGCAGGAGCAGGGTTTAGTCCTTGGCAGGACAATGGCCTTTGCTATCCGTGAGCGAGGTGTCGAGGGAACTAAGTTCATGAGCAACGCCCTATCCCCCGAAATGATAGACGTTTTGGTGAACACCATCGCTGAAACCCTTGGCAAATCCATAAGCGTAGCAACCAAACTATAAAATGGCAGTAACCGTCCTTTCCGGGTCGCCCCAAGTGGCTACACCCGTTTACAACAAGATGCTTTTCAAGGTCAGCAGCGACCAAATAGCCCAGCCTAATTACCGATTTGTTTGCGATGTCAAAGACAATGCAGGGAGTACATACGCCCGGCTCAAGTGCGACAAACTGCCCACCACCAACTTCGGGTTCTTTGATGTTGCCAAGGTCGTTGAAACCTTAATTGCACCGACTAAGCCATCGCTGACGCAGACCGCATTCAGCAATCATTCGGGTTATTATGCGGGATACCGCTTAGATTTCTTTGACGAATACGGCAACACCCCAGCCGTGCAGACGGGAACGGTTACCACCGTCAGCGGGGTCATGGCCTTTGCGGGGAACTTGGAGCAGTTAGAGTTCCAGTCCTACAATTCTGCGACTCGATTCCCTTCGGGGACGCTTTTGGGTAGTTTGGCTTTGACCACCCCGACCCGATTCGTGTGGCACTCCAATACCGAGGCGAGGTGGCTCGCTCAAGGGAAGGGAACCACGACGGCCAACTTTGACAAAGCCCTCATTCGCTATTACACGGCAGGGGGTACGCTTACACGGGTTTACACGGTCAACAACGGCCAACCAGCGGTGCAGCAAGTCGTCCGCTTCGGTGCAGGGCCGTCCAATATCCGGGCATTGACTTCGGGTCAAGCCAGCGACGGGTTCAGCGGTGAGTACCTGTTCCCGTCCAATGAAGGCGAATACTACACCATTGCCTTTGGGGACTCCGCTTGGAACGACTTCAACCAACGCTGCGATGCGGATGGAGCCGACCCAGCCGAAAGTTCATTCTGCTTGGAGGAACGATTCAACGAACTATACGAGGACAACTACGACAACTTCGGGCAAGAGTACACCTATACGAAGGGGCTATGCGAGCGATTCAACTCCATCCCGGTTCACTTTCAAAACAAGTGGGGCGGGCTTGATGCGTATGTCTTCACATTGAAGAACCGCAAGAGGGCCAACATTACCCGGCAGACGTTCGGCTATAACTCGGACGTTTATGCGACCACGACCTACGACAAAGTCTGGGCTGGGGAGTTCGACTACGTTTACGCTCTCAACTCGGACTGGCTCACGGATGCAGAATCCGAGTGGCTGATTGAGATGGTTCGCTCCGGGCAGGTATGGCTTGAACTGGATGGGCAACTCGTTGAAGCCATTGTCAACGCCAATACTTACCAATTCACGACTCGCAGGAACGACCGCCTGACTCAGTTGCAGGTCGAGGTTGCAGTCGCTTACAAGAACAACATTTTATGAGCGTAACCCTCATCGCCTACCCTCTCAACGAATCAAACGCAGAGGTTCCCTACATCCTCGATACTATGGGCGAAATCGACATCGCCCTGACCTTTTCGGTGGAGGACATTGCCGACATAACCAAGCGGAGAGGGTCTTTCTCCAAGACAATCACGTTGCCTAATACGACAACAAATCGGGACTGCTTTGGTCATGCCTACAACATCCAGTCTTTTGTGGGCGGATTCCAACCGAACAAGAAGATTCGTGCAGCGATGTGGGAGGATGGGGTCCAAGTGTTCAGCGGGGTGCTGCAACTGATTTCCATGTCCAAGATTCGGGGCGAGGTAACCTACGAAGTGGGCCTATTCTCGGACGACGTAAGCCTGTTCAAGTCCATTGAGGGCAACCTCCTTGCGACAACGGTTGGGGTCAGCGGAATGAACCACACGCTGACCTCGGCCCATGTTTCTGCGACTTGGACGGCAAGCGGTGCGAGCGGTTACGTTTACGGCTTGGTTGACAACTACGGCTATACGGACGCTACAACGCAGGGATGGTTTGCGGTCCCTTATTGGAAGATGACTCCAAGCATCTACGTCAAGAAGATGGTGGACCTCATTTTCGCACAGGCAGGGTATCGGTACACATCGGAGTTCTTCAACTCGGAGCGGTTCGGTAAGTTGGTTATGCCTTACGCTGCCGGGCAATTATCAGTCAACCTGTCCGGGTCAAACATTTTTGCTGCAAGTACGAGCGGTCAAAACTTTTCAGGGACCTTTAGCGGTTACCTAAACTTTGCCGATGACTCAAGCCCTTACTATGACCGCCCCGGCTATTGGAACACAGGCACAAGCACTCTACAACTCCCTGCGCTACCAACCCGATGGAACGTAACGGTTAAACTGGACTTTGGACAAGTCACGCAGTTCATCAATCAAACCTACAATTTTCTCTACCTATACGACGCATCAACGAGTAGAGTCGTCAGTCCATCAAGGGGCTTTACGGCTCAAGCAAGTGGCACGAATGTAATCACTTGGAGCAATATCCAGTTGAATACCAGCAGCCAAATAAGGGTATTGATGACAGGCGTTGGAAGCACGGCCTGCAATCTCTTGAGCGGTTCAACGGTCCTTTGGGAATGCTTGGAGAATCCAACGAGTATTGGGACGATTGACATGGCTACGGCCCTGCCTGCTGATGTCAAACAATCGGACCTCCTGCAAGACCTGCAAAAGATGTTCAACCTCTACTTCATGCCGGACCCGTCCGACCCCAAGAACCTCATCGTGGAGCCTTGGGTGGACTTCTATTCATCGGGGGTCGTGGACTGGTCGCAGAAATCGGATGAGAACGCAGAGCAGAACATCACGAACGGGGACCCGAATCAGTACAAGACTATCGTGTTCAAGTACAAGGATGCCGGGGACTATTTGTCAAAGTTGGACAAGTCGAACTACCCATTGGCAAAGGAAGGCTACGGAGGGCGAATCTTCACGACCGACAACTTCTACGGCAAAGGAGAGAACGTCGTTGAACTCTCTTGCAGCACTCTAATCCCTGCAAACTTCACAACGGATAAGGTCGTTGCAAGGGTTTGGGACTTGGACGGCTCCGCTTTATCAGGAACCATCAAGACCTTGCAGAGCGGTTACCGCATAGCCCAATACAACCTCATCGAAGCACCGACGACGTGGGCCTACCAATATGGGGTCAGCGGTTCGGTAGCACTCGCAGAGTCGTTGCTGAATCTGCCCTTTGTCAGCCACCTTAACAACCCTTACGCAGCAGATTTCGACCTTGCCTTTGGAATCCCCAAACAGTTGTATTATGCGGTGAATATCGCCGCAAATAGCGACCCTTACGCATATACAAACAACAACCTGTTCAACGTCTATTGGTGGAATTTTATCCAAGAAACCGTCAGTCGTGAGGCGATGCAGTTGGAGTTGTCCATTATGCTCAATGCGGTGGACATCAGCCAACTCGACTTCCGAACCCCTATCTACTACGGAGGTGTCCGTTGGCGGCTGCTTGAGATTCGGGATTACGAGATAGGTCAGCAGAAGCCTTGCCGGGTAACCCTTCGCAGGATCCTCAACTTGACCGAGTTTGCCCCAAAGCAAATCTATTACTTCCCCTACGACGGCCCGGTTCCTGCAACGGATTCGGATTACCCGAACGAAGTACCTCCCATTCCAACCATCAAAGAACTGCCAGCGGTTACGGGTCCTCAAGGTGAAACAGGTGCGACGGGTGCGCAGGGCGACCCCGGTCCAGCAGGTGCAGGGTTTACTCCGGGCGATGCAGAGGGCGACATCAAGTATTGGGACGGAGCCGATTGGGTCAACTTGGGAATAGGAACCGAAGGTCAGGTCTTGGAAGTTGTGTCGGGATTACCAGCATGGGCAGACAAATAAAAAACTATGGCAGTAACTAAAGAAATCGTCCTCGAAGTAGGAATCAAGGACTCAACCGCACAAGGCACGACGAGTGCGAAGCAGCGTCTGCGTGAACTCCAAAAGACGCTCATTGATATGTCTTTGGCCGGGCAAGAAGGCACGAAGGCTTTCAAGCAAATGGAGGCCGAGGCAGGGAAACTCAAGGACCAAATCGGGGACACCTCGCAGCGAATCAAGACCCTTGCAAGCGACACCGTAAGGATTGACACCGTTGTTTCAGCGGTGCAGGGTATAACGGCAGGGTTCCAAATCGCCCAAGGTGCAGCAGCATTGTTCGGCTCCGAGAACGAGGACTTGCAGAAATCGTTGCTCAAGGTCCAAGGGGCCATGGCTCTCGCTACTGGAGTGCAGCAGGTAGCCAACCTGCTAAACAAGGATAGCATCTTGATAACCCAAGGGCAGGCAGCAGCACAGGCCCTCTACGCAACCGCAGTCGGGGCAAGTACCGGGGCAATGAAGGCTTTTCGAATCGCCCTGCTTGCTACGGGTATCGGTGCAGCCATCGCAGCCGTAGGGCTTTTGATTGCCAAATGGGATGAACTGACCGCAGCGGTCCGAAGGTTCCTGAACCTACCCGACCCAGCCATCGCAGCCAAGGCGAGGGAGCAGGCGTTGTTGCGTGAAGAAGCAGCCCTCTCCAATTACCGGGATGCATACGAAGCCCACACGAACGCCCAAATCGCAGCAGACCAAAGGAGGGAGGCACAGGTCAAAGAACGCCAACGCAAGGAAGCAGAAGCCACCCAAAAGCGTTTGGAGCGACTAAGGGAAGAAAACAACGCCATTATCAAGTTCGTGGAGGACCTGAACCTGCAACTCTACGAGATGGAGTTGGATAGGTTGAGCGAGCAGGAGCAACTGCAAATCAAAGCGATGCAAGCCGAAGCACAAAGGCGGATGCAGGTGGACACGGCTGACGCAAAGTCCAAGATGGGCCAAGCCCAGCGTGAGCAAGACCTTGCTGGACTGCGTGAGAAATACGTCGGTCAGTCCTTTGGGGTTATCAACGACATCATCATCGCATCGGCTGGAAAGAGCGAGGCAGCACAAAAGCGGGCCTTCAATGTCGCCAAGGCTGCATCCATAGCCCAAGCCATTGTGAACACCTACCTTGCCGTCAGTTCGGCACTCGCTTTGAAGCCGAGTGAATCAGTATTCCCCGGACAAAGGTTCGTGGAAGCAGGTCTTGCCCTTGCTGCTGGTCTTGCAAACGTCGCCAAGATTAAGGCCCAACAATTCCAAGGCGGTGCAGGTGCAGGCTCTCCCGGTGCAGACGTAACGGGTGCGGGAGCAAGCGCAGCACCACCGCCCATCTTTGCGAACCCACAAACGACCAACCTCGGTACGGGCGAACTCTCGGCAGGCCAAGGCCAAGGCTCATCACCAATGAGAGCCTATGTCGTGGAGAGGGACATCACCCAAAGCACTCGGAGGGTTCGGAGGTTGGAGGAATTTGCAACTTTGGGGGCATAGGACATTTACAACTATGGAACTACCCATTTACAGGATGACCGTGGACGAGGTGGATGAAGGGGTCCAATTCGTGGCCCTGACCGATATGCCAGCGATTGAACGGCCATTCCAAGCCTTCGCAAAGACACCACAAAAGTTCAGCGAAACAGGCGAACGGAGGGTGCTGACCGGCCCTCTTATGCTTGCAGACACTCCCATCTTTCGAAAGGACGAAACTTATGGCGAGTACTACGTCGTATTCGACAAAGCCACCATCCGCAAGATAGTCCAAAAGTATTTCAAGCAAGGCAACCAGCACAACGTCAACGCTTACCACAATGCCGAACTCGATGGCGTGTTCATGTTCGAGTCCTACATCACCGACTCCGAGCGTGGCATCATGCCACCCAAGGGCTACGAGGACACCCCCGACGGCTCTTGGTTCGGCTCCTTCAAAGTCGAGAACGACGAGGTGTGGGACAACCGCAACCTGTTCAGGGGTTTCTCCGTTGAGGGCCTGTTCGGAATGGACAAAACTGAATCCGAATTGGAGGTCGCACTCGCTGGCCTTGCTGACGAATTAACCGCTTTTTTGCAACAATTAACCCCCACCTACAAATCCCACTAACTATGAACCTGAAAAACGCAATCGAATCCCTGCGAAGTGAACTTCGCAAATTCAGCACCCAAAAGCAGTCCTTCGCTGACTACAAGTTGACCGATGGCACGGTTGTCCGTGTGGATGGCGACCTCGTTGCAGGTACTGCCGTTTACGTCGTTGCCGAAGACGGTACACTCCCTGCGCCTGATGGCGAACACGTTGTTGAAGGCGTTGGCACTATCAAGACCGAAGGAGGCAAAATCGTTGAGGTCATTGCTGCCGAAGTAGCAACCCCGGTCATCGAGCCGTTGCCCGTTGCTGCTGAAATCACTCCCGAAGTGGCCGTTGAGGTTACCGAAGAAATCAAAGAAGCCTATCCTGCCATGACCCCCGAAGTCGTTGAGGCCATCGTTGCCAAGCACCTCGGAGCCATCATGGAAGAACTCAAAGCAGCCTATGCCGAGATGGGCAAGATGAAGGAGAAAATGTCCGCATTTGCATCGCAGGTTGAAACCATGGCCGACATCGTCGAGAAGGTTTCCGAACTCCCAGCCGAAGCCCCAAAAGCCAGCGGTTCCGCAATCGTTGAGCAACGCAAGGCTGCTGCATCGCAGAACTTCAATGCTCTCGCACAAGCACTACAATCACTCAAAAAAAAACTAAACCCTTAAACCCCCATTAACAATGGCATATTCGTTCACAGGATTAACCTCCTACACCGACCAAGAGAGGCTTCCTCTCATCACCAAGGCCGTGTTCTCGGCCCGTTCAGCAGCCCTGTTCACCAAGCAGGTGGGCATCAAGTTCGCTGCTGCCCTCAACCTCATGGACACCGATGCACAATTGCAGAGCGGTGATGCTTGCGGTTACACAACTTCAGGCACGACTGCCTTCACCCAGCGGAATATCACCGTTGGCCGTATGAAAGTGCAAGAAACCTTGTGTCCTCGTTCCTTGGAGCAGTATTGGATGCAGACCCAGTTGACCGCTGGCTCTAACTACGAGAGTGTTCCTTTCGAGCAGGCTTTCTCCGAGCAGAAGGCTCTCCGCATCGCAGAGGCTTTGGAGAATGCAATTTGGAAGGGCAACACCTACTTTTCAGGTGTCAACCAGTTGTTGAACGCTGCATCGGGTTCTACCATCAGCGGCAACACAGGAGCGGTTTCTGCGTCTGTTGGTGTTACCACAGGCAACGCAATCGCCATCTTTGACGGCATCTACAACCAAATCCCACAGGCCATCTTGACCAAGACGGACCTCGTTATCTTCTGCGGTTGGGACAACTTCCGCACGTTGCTTGGTGCGTTCAAATCAACCGCTAACGTCCTGTATAACCAAGTTGACTTGGCTGGCCTTGCTGACGGGGACATCATGTATCCCGGCACAAACGTCCGTGTCATTGCAGTCCCCGGCTTGACCGGAACGAACCGCATTGTTTCGTCTTACCTCGGTAACTTCTTCTACGGAACCGACTTGTTGAGCGACGAGGAGCAGTTCTCGATTTGGTTCAGCAAAGACAACGATGAAGTCCGCTTCCAAGCAGCCTTCAAAGCAGGTGTCCAAATCGCTTACCCCGACTTGGTTGTTGACTTCAAGTTGACCTAATGTGTAGGGGGGAGGGAAACCTCCCCTCACTTTTTTGTTCTCTTGAAACTTAAAACCCAAATACACATATGTCCTGCTCCTTAACAACTGGCTACGCCCTTGGATGCCGAGATTCAGTCGGTGGCATCAAAACAATTTATGTCCAATCCTTCATCCCAACGGGGTCCTGCAACACTAACCTTTCAGGTGCGGTTACAGGCTTCACGGGATACGCTTCGGGTGGGTTCTTCGAGTATGACTTGACCAAGGCTACGTCATCTTTGACTGAAACCTTGAATGCGAGCATCGAGAACGGCTCGGTTTATTACACCCCCGAAGTAACATTCACGATCAACAAACTGCAAGTCGCAGTCCGCAACGAACTCCGCTTGCTGGTACGCAACCGAGTCATCGTCATCGTACAAGACAACAACAATCGCTATTGGTTGCTGGGTTCTGCCAACGGCTTGGAAGCAACCGCTGGAACCGCTGGAACTGGTACTGCCTTCGGGGACCGCAGCGGATACGAATTGACCTTGACCGGAATGGAGCCTGACCCGATGTTCCTAATTGCGTCAACAGTCTTTGCACCATCGACTACGCAGATACTCGGTTCGTAGTATCTTCGCATCAGGTTTTCTTCATCTGAGGTTTGAGAGGGGCAGTCAGCAATGGCTGCCCTTCTTATTTTTACCCCATGAAGATTTGCATTGTTTACAACGCCCATCCAACCGGGTGCAGTTTCTATCGCCTTGAAATGCCGAACGCATACTTGGGCGACAACTACCCGGAGTTTGACTATGTGTGCGTCGAGAATATCACGACCATCAGCGACGAGGGGTTGAAATCTATTGACCTATTCCTTTTCAGCAGGCTTTGGTGTCAGGGAACCATGGAGCAGGTGGAGAACGTCTACAAAGCCTTGACCCAATACGGGGCCAAAGTCATCCTTGACTTGGACGATTATTGGGTCCTTGAGAGCGGACACATCATGTATAGGCACTACCATGAATCCAAACTTGCAGAGGTCATCCGTAAGCACATCAAATTAGCCGATTGGGTTACCTGTACCACCGAACACCTTGCTGCCCGCATACGGCCTCTAAACGCCAATGTGAGCATCCTGCAAAACGAGCCATACGAAGCCTATCAGCAGTTCATCCCCAACCCCGAAGAGGAACCCGACAAGCACCTCGTCAAGTTCGGTTGGTTCGGAGGGGCGCAGCATGGCGAGGACATGGAGTTGCTTAGGGAAGGGATGCAGAAACTACGCTGGGACGCAAACTTGGATGGCAAGTACCGCCTCTATCTCGGAGGGTGGAACGACAACAACCCCGTTTACGAGGGCTACGAGAAAATCATAAGCGACCAAGGGAACAACCCGAACTACGGACGCATTCAGGCAGCGGACATCTACTCGTACGTCGGGGGCTACAACTTCGTGAACGTAACCCTTGCACCTTTGAGGGACACCAAGTTCAACAAACTCAAATCCGAGTTGAAGGTCGTCGAGGCAGGATGGATGAACAAGGCCATCATCGCATCCGAGACCATCCCCTACACCGATGTCATCCGACACGGGGAGAACGGCTTTCTCGTGTCTTACAACAAACCCAAGGACTGGTACAAATACATCAAGCAGTTGATCCTTGACCCCGACCTTCGTAAAGGCTTGGCTGACAACCTCACGAGGGACATCAAAAAGCAGTTCAACGTGGCCGAAACCGCCAAGAAGCGGGCCGAACTATACAGGCAGATTGGGCGCAAATTGTGAAATTCGGGGGCATCGCACATTTACAAGCAGATGCTTTACCTGAACCCTGACACGACCAACACGATTACCGTTACTTGGACCGAGCGAGCCAGCACGGGGGACCGCTACATCCTGCGACTCACAAGCATCGCAAAGAACACCACGACCGATTTCACCCTGCTGAAATCTGCCAACCTTTCCAACTATACCAACCGCTATGACCAATTTTCGATTGCCGTGGGGTCGCTTGAAACAGGCTCGTATAAGTATGAAGTTTACGATACCAATAGCACGGTTGCCGCTGCTTTGGCGGTCGTTGAAACGGGCTTGGCATTTATACAAACCGCAACGATAGGCTTCAACACCTACGCAAACACAATCACTTACAACACCTTCCTCGCATCCAGCGTGAGGGTATTCGATTCAACCTTTGACCAATCCTTCGCATGAGCGTACAAACACGAAGCGACCTCCAAGCGAGCGCCTTAACCATCACCAACGAAACCGCTGCCGGGGCGAACACCGCATCCCGTGTAGGCGGTCTATTCGATGACCTTGCTGACACCGCCACGCTTGACCGGGAACGGGGCTTTGCAAACCTTTACCTCGATACCAACACGGCTTTCACCCCAACGCAGGGTCAAAGAGTCAAGTTGACAAGTGCGATGAAATCAGGCGTTTTGTCAACCTACAACTTTTCAAGGACCACGACATCGCTGACCTACACCGGCACAACAGGGGCAACCCTTCGCATCGCTGCGTCCATGGTCTTGGCACAGGGCAACAACCACCAAATCAAGGTTTACATCGCCAAGAACGGCACAACGATTGACCAGTCAATGACTGACATCACAACGGCTCACACGAACGGCCATGCAATTTATACGGAGGCTTACGTTACGGGTGCGGTCAACGATGAGTTCACCATCTACGTCAACGCAATCGATAGCGGTGCAAGTATCACGATTTCAGCCCTTTCATTTACCATCCACACGCTATGAGTAATAAATCTACTCAACACTTCACCCAATGGCTTGGGATAGAGCATAAGGTCCCCGTGATGCTGGAGAACAGGTCCGGCAAATACATCACCTACGGCTTTGCGAACGAATATCCCTACTACCTGCTGGACAACTATCGCAGGTCGTCCAAGCACAACGCTATCGTCAACGGCAAGGTCAACTACATCATGGGCGGTGGATGGCAGGCAGGGGATGACTTGACCGTAGAGCAGCAGGCCCGATTCATCAAGTTCTTCGACGGACTTTCCAGCACCGAGGACTTGAACGACATCACCGAGAAACTGGTCCTTGACTTGGAGATTTTCAACGGCTTTGCGGTCGCAGTTACTTGGTCCAAACTTGGGACCATCGCCAAGATGGAGCATATTCCCTTTGAGAAAATCAGGGTGGACAAAGAGGAGAAGATGTTTCAGGTGGCGGACTGGTACAACGATGACATGATGCAGTTGTTCCCCAAGGTTGGGGACATCGAGAAGATTCCAGCATTCGACCCTGAGAACCGCCTCGGTAAGCAGTTGTTCTACTATCGTGTTTACGCAGCAGGCGTCAAGCACTATCCTCTACCCGAATACATCGGAGGGAATGCGTGGATTGAGGCAGACGTACAGGTCGCCAACTTCCACAACAACAACCTCCGCAACAACTTTTGGGGGGGATACTTGATAAACTTTAACAACGGCATCCCGACCCCCGAAGAACAGGGGGATATTGAGCGTCAAATCAAGCGTAAGTTTTCAGGAACCGACAACGCTGGTCGCTTCGTTGTAACCTTCAACGACGATGCAGCCAAGGCCCCGACGCTTGAACCGCTCACTCCGAGCGACATGGACAAGCAGTTCGAAATCTTGAACAAAGCCATTCAGCAGGAGATATTCATCGCACACCGTGTAACCAACCCCATGTTATTCGGAGTAAAGACCGAGGGCCAATTGGGTGGTCGCAACGAATTGGTCGAGGCTTACGAGTTGTTTAAGGCCACCTACGTCAACGACCGGGTGCGCAAAGTGGAACGGATGATCAATTATTTGGGATCCTTTAATGGCGTGGAAGGGATGGAACTTATCCCGGTAGAACCCATCACGGAGCGACTAAGCGAACAAGCCCTTTTGCAGATAATGACCCAAGACGAATTGAGGGAAAAAGCGGGTCTGCAACCTTTGGAAAAGCCTGCTGACGTGGTTGGACCTAACCCCCAACCCGATGAGCAACCGCAAACCGTGGAGCAACTTGCCAGCAACGACAACATCAAGAAGTTATCGGGCCGTGAGTACCAAAACCTGATGCGTATCGTCAGGCAGTATATGCAGGACAAAATCACGCTGGAAATGGCTCGGACCATGCTTTCGGCTGGATTCGGTTTGTCTGCCCAAGAGATTGACACGATGCTGGGCGTTCAGTCCCAAGAGTTCAGCGAGCCGACTTGGGGCGAGGAAGACGACGAAGACTACGGATGGGGCGAAGAGGAATTTAAGGTCTTGGAAGTGGTTGCAAGTAAGTTCGGAAGCCATGCAGACGATTACCATGTGATGCACTCCAAGCCGATGCGGTTTGATACAAACATCGACGAAAACATCCGCTTGGCCTTTGCCGAACTGGGAGAGGAAGAGAAAGAGTTGGACCTGAAGATTGAGGCCTACCGCAAGAAGAACCGGGATGCCAGCGTTGAAGAAATGGCTAAAGAGTTCGGGGTCAGCAAGGCGAGGGTCGCCAAGCGAGTTGCCTACCTAATCACAAAGGACCGCTACCCAATCAGCCGGGCGGTGGACAACATTGCCGAGCAAAACCTTCCCAAGAATGTCAAGGAAGTTGCCGAGCCTGTACTGGAGGTCCGATACAAGTACGCATGGGCGACAGGTTTCAGCAACAAGGACAAAGGATCCAGCCGTGAGTTCTGCAAAGTCATGTTGGACTTAGCCGGGCAGGGCAAGGTTTACACGAGGGAGGACATCGACGGGATTTCTGCAATCATGGGATATTCCGTATGGAATCGCAGGGGCGGTTGGTATCACACACCCAGCGGAGTGAATCGGCCCCAATGCAGGCACGTATGGGAGCAGCAACTCGTTATCCGCAAAGGCAATAAAATCAGCAAGGCATGAAGGCACTATTCATAAGCGAAGAAACGCTGCTTGACAACTCAATCATAAACGAGAACGTGTCCTATACGCAGATACGCCCTACGGTCATCAAGGTCCAAGAGATGCGGATTCAGCCCATCGTTGGCTCTCCGTTGTACGGGGAATTGGTTACGCAGGTCGTCAGCGGTTCAACGTCTGCCCTGAACCAAACGCTGCTGGAGGATTACATCCAGCCGGCTATGATTCAGTGGCTCTACTACGAACTACCCATGGTTCTTGCGTTTAAGTACATGAACAAGGGCATGGTCCGTAGAACGAGCGAAGAATCCTCCCAAATGAGCATGGAAGAAATCACCCGGCTGACCGATAAGGTCAAGAACGATGCCGAGTGGTACTCCGAACGGATTACTCGATACCTAATGGAGAACCGCAACTCCTACCCTCTTTGGAACTCGCCTCCATCTGCTTTGGATACCATCTACCCGAACGCTACCAACTACCGCACCGGGATGGTCTTGGACCGCAACAGGAGGATGGGAATCAGCAACTTGGATTACCCCTACCCCTACGGTCAATTCGGGGCGTGTAATGACTGCTAACGATGGGCGCACACAAGAAGAACATACTGAAACTGCAAAACTATGTCTTGGATAAAAATCAAGCAAGCCCTGCTGGACCTTGCAAATGCTCATCCACAGGTCAACTCGTTCGGGACGGGCGACCCGCTTGCGGTAGGCACGGACAACACCATCAACCTGCGAACCCCAAGCCGTGAGCGAATCGTCTATCCGCTCGTTTTTGCGGATGTTCAGTCTGCAAATACTGACGCTGGTACTTTGGACTTGGTGGTTGGGGTTTACTTTTCTGACCGTGTTGAGTCCATTAAGCCGATGGGCGGAGTGGTTTCGGGCAGCCCTACGTTGGGTTGGCAGGATAACGAGGACGAGGTCTTAAGCGACCAACTGCAAATCGCACAGGACTTCATATCAGCCCTTACAAACGACCCAAGCGAAGACTGGACGCTTAGTGCCTCCGTGTCGCTTACACGCTTTGTAGAGAGCCGAGATGACCGCACGGCAGGGTGGCAGGCGACGATGACCTTTGAGATTCCTTACTCTCACTCCGTTTGTGAAATTCCCACATAAAAGACATTTACAATTAAACGCTAAAAAATGCCTACACCCATATTGCAACAAATGCTCGGCCAAGGCGGTACGATGGAGTTCATTGATGGAACCGTTACCGGGAAGAACTACGACTTCTTGGTAGTCAACACCGCTGCCACATTCACAACCCTTACCGGAACTGGAAGCGAGAACCTGCTAACCGCTTACGCTATGAGTGGCAAGTCCGTTTCCGCTGGTATCGTGATTTCAGGACGCAACGGAGGCAAGATTACGGCCGTTACTCCAAGCGTCGGTTCGGTTATCGGTTTTACATTCCTGTAAGCAATGCTGATAGGCTACGGCTACGGCTATCCAACAAACCAACTGCTTGGCGGTGGCAATCCGTTTTGGCTTGCGTATAACCAACGAGCAGACGCTGACGGGGCTTTGCCTGCGGAGGCTGCGGTCAATGGATGCCTCCAAACCCGATTCCTCAACTCCTTCCAATCATACGCATTCTTCGTCTTTTATTCAAATTCTTGGCAGCCGTTTATGCAACGGGCGAACACCGACACGGCTGACGCTGCGGAGGTTCGCTTCATCAACTGCCTCGAAGTCCGAATGTATAATCTTTTAAACGCATAGCAGATGCCTGCAAGCCCATCACTCCTTATCGTCCCTGCTCGCTTTAAGACGGGGAAACTTTACACTCAAATCGCTACGACTTCGGCTGGGGTTGTATTGGCAAGTTCGGGGGACTTTAATGTAACCCGTGCAACGACTGCGACCCGATTCAATTCGGCTGGCTTGATTGAGTCGGTGGCTTCGGGTGTGCCGAGGTTGGATTACTATACGAGCGGTGGAACGGCTGGCTGCCCTGCGTTGCTGGTGGAGCCGAGTGCGCAGAATGTTTTGTTGCAAAGCGAAGCGTTTAATACAACTTGGACTCCTTTGGGTCTTAATGCCTTTGGTTCGGGTAGCGTTGCAAATTCAACAGGCACAACCGACCCATTTGGAGGCACAAATTCCGATTACATTCAGGAAAACGCATCTGCTGGCACGCATATTATTTTACAAACTCCATCAGGGCAAGTTAGCGGAACGACTTATACTTTAAGTTGTTTTGTAAAATCAGCTGAAAGAACACAAGTAAATTTTCTTAATAATGCGGGAGGTGGGGCTAATGCTACTTTCAATTTATCCGCAGGGACGGCAACCTTGGGTATAGGCGTGTCTGCCTTAATACAAAATTATGGCAATGGTTGGTATCGGTGCATCTTGACTTACACCCCAACCGCAACGGTCAATTTTAATGTGCAAATCCGACTTGCAGACGCTTCAGGCAATACATCATACACAGGAACAGGAGCGTCGGGTCTTTATGTTTTTGGCGCGCAACTTGAAGTCGGCTCCGTCGCAACCTCCTACATCCCCACAACCACAGGCTCGATAACCCGCAACGCAGACGTGATAAACCTATCAGGCGCAGTCAGCGGATGCATCGGGCAGACCGAGGGGACGATTTATGCGGAGTTTGAATACAAGACCAACGCAGCGGAAAGGCGGTTAATAGCGTTGAGTGACAACACCACAACGAATCGAGTCTTTGTTTGGACTCTTAACAACATCTTTTATGTTCAGGTGCAAGGAACGAACGTTATTGTCGCAAATCCGATAACGGAAGGTTATCATAAGTTGGCTTTCGCTTATCAGCAAAACGGAGTGAGCGGAACGCTATTTGCAAGTTTAGATGGAGGGGTCGTAGTTTCGGGAACAACCGCTGGGACATTCCCCAGTTCATTGACTGCTATAAACATCGGAAAAACCGAGGCAACCGCAACATCTACTTTCTTTTGGAACGCAAACATCCGTGCTGCTGCCCTCTACACCACAAGGCTCACCAACGCTGAACTCCAATCGCTGACAACTCTCTAACGATGGCTACCTTCCACAAGTACGCATTCCCCAAACAGAGCGACGCTGACAAGGTGCTGGCTCTATGCACAGGCACGACCGCTGCGGTGGCCCTTGGGGTCTTGGATGGCTTTATCTGCTACGACATCCTTTGGGAGGGCGACGCTCCTGAAGAGGCCACCCAGTACGAAACTTGGCCCGAACCCTGCGGAGTTCACTCCTTCCTCGGATGGGACGAGCAGTACACCGAGGACTACAATCAACACAAATCTTTATGAAACTCTTTCGCAAACGCAATCCCGAAACCCCAAAACTCCCCTTTATGAAATCAGCAGTCATCGCACTACTTCGCCACCTGTTAACCTTCATCGGTGGTACACTCGTCGCCAAAGGCATCATCGATGCAGCCACTCTCACCGAAATTATCGGTTCCGTATTGACCTTGCTTTCAGTAGGTTGGATGGCCTTGGATAAAACAAAGGGCGAGCCAAACAAGTAATGAACCTAATCGAAACCACCATCGTCGGGAGCGTTGCAGCAATCGTCGGTGGGGCGGTCGCTTGGTTCACCAAGGGCCGTGTCGAATCGGACTCCCTGCAAGTCAGGCAAGCCCAAGCGGTCCTCGCTATGTGGCAGGCTACCAGCGAGTCCCAAAACAAGGAATTAACACAACTTCGTAACGAGGTCGTAAGTTTGCGTCAACGATTGGAAGACATGGAACAACTGGTTCATGAACTCCAAGCCGAGAATGCTAAACTGAAAAACCTCGCATGAAAGTAACCAAGCATTCCAAAAACGTCCACGCCATCGAGTGCGGACGAACCCAAGAATTTCTTTTGCTCTCCGACCTGCATTGGGACAACCCTAAGTGCGACAGGGCATTGCTTACCAATCACCTCGAAGAAGCCAAGCGCAGGGGTGCGAAAGTCCTCGTAAATGGGGACTTTTTTTGTTTAATGCAAGGCAAGGGCGACCCTCGCAGGAGCAAGGACGACATCCGACCCGAACACAACAACGGGCGATACCTTGACTCCATCGTTGACACGGCAGTCGAATGGTTCCGACCCTATGCGGACCTCCTGCTGGTCCTTGGCTACGGCAATCACGAAACCTCCATCATTCAGCACCAAGAAACGGACATCTTGCTCCGCTTCGCAACCATCCTCAACCATACCTGTAAGACCGACATTCAAGTCGGGGGCTATGGCGGGGTCTTAGACTTTAAGATGATTTACGACCCGGACCATCGCTGCAACTTTATTATGCACTACTATCACGGCTCAGGGGGCGGTGGACCCGTAACCAAGGGAGTCATCCAAGACCAACGGATCCTTGCAAGCATTGAGGGCTACGACTGCACTTGGCAGGGCCACGTTCACGAACTTTATTACCACCAAAACATCGTCAACCGCTATGTTCGTACGACTCACCAAATTCTTCAAAAGCCCGTGCATCAAGTCAGGACGGCAACGTACAAAGAAGAATGGGCCGACGGGTACATGGGCTTTCACGTTGAGCGTGGAAGAGGCCCGAAGCCTTTGGGCGGATATTGGATGAAGTTGGAAACCAGCAGGAACGCAAGCAAGGACAACAAAGGTCCAGAGTTGCAACTCCACGCCACCTTCACGCCTGCGGACCGATTGTATTAACCTGTACGAAGAAATCGTACGCCTAAAGTAGCGGAATCCGCTACCTTCCGCAAACTATCCCTCCTGCGTATCGTTGGCGGTTAGGTACAGGTAGCCGTACTCCTTTTCAGCGTTAAACTGCGGGCACTCCTTCGCAACCCCTGGAAAGTCCCGATGGCCACAAATGCGGGCCTTGGGGTACTTCTTGAGCCAATCTAAAAGCACCACGGCAATCGCTTGACGCTGCCCGATAGAACGGTCATCTTTGTCTTTGCCTCCGATATAACTCACGTGGAGGCTCGTAGCGTTATGCCCCTGCACTCCGTTGGTGATGGCACTATCAGGAGCCAAGACCGTTACATTCCCAATCGAATCAATGATACAATGATAGCCAACGGACTTCCATCCAAGGGCCTCCTTCCAATGCTTTCGGATGCTGGCAATGGTTGTGTTCTTTGGGGTAGCCGTGCAATGGACGACGAGGTGGGTGATGGTTCTCATTCTTCGGGGTTTAGTTTGTGGAAGTAGTTGACCGCAACAGGATCCGCAACGTCGGGGCCGCTGGATAGGTGGACCTCCTTGGTCCCGGCCCATTGAGCCATAGCCGGGTCATAGCCCAATAACTCGCAGGCTTTCCGGTATTCAAGCAGGAGGGCGTGGTTGCCTTCAAGGTCTGCGTTGTCGATGGCTATCATCAGCCGCTCCAAGGCGTTGGTTAGGGCCTTGGCAGGTCGAAGGGAGTGGTATTCGGGCATGGGTTAGGTTTCTACAAATGTATGGAAATAGCCCCAAATCGCAATAAAACGGGGGATGAATAATTTTTTTGCTACGAGGTGGCACAAAATAGATTGGACTGCATTATCTTTGCTTTACAAACCAACCTCAAAACCATGAACAACCAAACCCCAACCCCAAACCGATTCAAAGCCATTAACTGGTCCAACTACGGATTCACAAGTTCACATGGAGCCATTGAGCCAACCTTCCAATCAGCCTTTATGGACTGCGAGCACACGCACGAATTTGGTGCAGAGGCTCAAGAATGGCAAGAATACTCCGAAGTCATTGAATTCAATACTAATGACGAAATCGTCAACTCCACCTACTTCGTAACTCTTTGAGCCATGAACCACGAAACCAAAGCCGCACTCAAAGCAGCCCTCGTAACGGGCTACATCCTGCTGGCAACCATGACCGGCATCGCCTTCTTCGGCAGATTCATCTTCGCACTCATCACCAACTAAACCTCAAAACCATGAAAACTCTAACCCCGGAGCAACTCGCCAAGATTGCCGAGCCTCTACCACCCGAAGCCATTGCAGCCCATCCTCGCATGGCTGGCCTCTCAACTATCAAAGG